>Ga0222714_10002161_pt1 | contig 21229 bp, 12 predicted proteins | sample C33_3DmetaG_FD_165048 | JGI IMG/M metagenome (GOLD analysis project Ga0222714, IMG submission 165048) | Estuarine water microbial communities from San Francisco Bay, California, United States - C33_3D | ecosystem: Environmental > Aquatic > Marine > Unclassified | place: USA: California...
TCGAACCAGGGTTGTTGGATTCAAAGTCCAAAGTGATGACCACTACACTATGGGAGCTATATGACTATTACTATTATATTCTTTAAGCTCATTTACATATTTAAAATGATACATGACTAATGAAAACATACCCGCTGATACATTTGTGATCGTCATGGGAACGATGTTATTATGTATGGAATAGACAAGCGCGAGTACACTCGCGAGGAGATTCAAATGTAAAAACGAATAATTTATCGCCTTCGCGTCACTATTTTTATACACATGTACGACCTCTGGTATAAACATAATGGTTATGAGTATCGAACTCGCGAACCCAAACATATCTATGAGATTCATCTCGACTTCTTTAATTCATCTATTTCTAGTTTAAGCTCCTTTATGCCTTCTATGAGAAGACCCACCGGACACTTTCAGTGTTCAATTGATGATATCCAACACATTATTATGCTCATTTAATAAATCGAGAGAGAACGATTATGTGAATTCGTTATTCTGGAACTTCGGGCCATTCGACACCTATGAGTTCTCCATGTTCATCGAGGTCGGGTGAGGACATAGCCGGGAGATCTCGAAGGTGTTGGCGATAATGAAACCATTTTTTACGGGTTTCGTCGCGTATTGGATAATCGGGTGTGACGTATTTATCTGTTGTATTGATGCGTACATCACGCTCATTTCTAAGTTTTGTCATAGCATCAGCTTTACGCTGTTTCTCGGCTTCCCATGCCGCGATTTCTTCGGGGGTTGGTTCTGGTACGTCCATTTATAGTATATATTTACATGATTTTTTATACTACAGTTATGATAACTTTACCGTTTGTATTTTCAACTGCATGTAATTCTCTCAGTATGTTAGCTGCTGATGCATCGATGTAGGAACCACCACCACCACCGTGCCCGGAATTAGACCACCCACCACCACCACCACCGGAGTATCCAGCTCCACCACCAGCACCTGCATAACTACCACCACCACCACCAAAACCACCATCCACCCCGTCACTGTGTAGTGCCCCACCTATACCCCCATTGTTAAGAGCAGTTCCCCCTGCAGCAGGATTTTGCGCGCCGCCACCATCGGTGAACCAACCCGCACCACCACCTACATAAACGGTAGCAGCACCACCATCACCACCACTACCACCACTACCACCTGAAAGGGCTCCATTATTACCACTCGTCGATGTGGGATTTGCATCGGCGGTTCCTGGTCGAGCATATTGACCACCACCACCACCACCACCTGCGACAATCAAAAGTGTTGATGTAGTCTGATTATACACAAACGTGGCACCACCACCACCACCACCACGACTATTTCTAGGATTATTTACTCCCATTTGCCCCACAAGAATTTTAAGCACGTGACCTCTCACGAGAGTAAATGTACCTCTATTTCTAGCCCCTCTACCACCATATGATATTGAGGTCGTAGCATTAAGGTAAGCATACCCACCAGTAGCTCCATAAGCATCGATTTGATACGTCCCATTGCTCGGCACAGTCCATCCTTGAATTCCCGGTGTGAACATAGTAAAATAATTTATGTTATCGTCCCATGTGACGTTATACACATTTCGTAGTTGTGTGAGCGTCGGACCCGTTCGACCAGTAGCACCCGCATTCGTGAATGTGTGTGATGAAAAGGAAAAGAGTGGTGCAATCGTTTTGATCATAAAACTTCGGTCGGTGAATACAGCCCCATCACTGGCTCGAATGGTGATGGGGGTTAGGGTTCCATCACTCGCACCCGATGTACCACTTATCGTGCTTCCAGATAAGGTCAAACCCGGTGGTAAAGTTCCGGAGACGAGAGAATATGTGATGGTACCCCCATCTGGATCGGTCGCGGAGAGGGTTGTGGTGTATGAAACAAGTGTCGAGAACTCCAATGCGGCCCCATCCGCTGGAGAAATCCATACCGGCAGAGTATTCACATCGAACTTACTCGTACTGTCGACAGAAAGACCCGCCCCATTTGTCATGACCAACGTGTACGAATCGAGCGCAAGTGACCCCAAGGTCACCGTGATGATTCCGGAGTTTGTAAACACGAGGTTTGTGGTCGAGTACAAGGTACCACTCGAGTCTCGGAGTTGAACGGTTGTGTTTTCGTCAAAGAAGGCCCCAATGATCGTGAGGTCGGTACCATTTACGACTGCTGGAATGACCACACTTGGACTGAAAGATGTAATGGTCGGAGGCGTTGCAATGGAACCCCATCCTCCAGCTGTGTACGCCTCAAGGTATCCAGTTTCTGAATTGTACCTCAACATTCCTTCGACCGCGGTAGATGGGCGCTCAGATGCCGTACCAACTGGTACGATCATAGCTCCCACATCATTTAAATCTAGTACTGCACGAGGCTGAGCTGTACCAACCCCCACCCTGCCAGTCGTCGTATCCACAAAGAGGTCCGCCGTTCCAACCTCTACATTCGACCGATAATAGAGTGAATCTGCACCACTTGTCCACAAGGAACTCACGAATGGTTCCCCACCTTGATAAAAGTCACCCGAAAAGTTGATGTCACCCACAACGTCGAGGGCATACCCGGGTTCATCTTTATTAATACCAACTCGGTTTGTCGTTTGTTTTACGTAAAATGTCGTACCACCTGTAATATCATTCGTTGTAATCACATTGTTACCAATCAGGTTACTATTGACCGTGACCGCAGTGACATTATTACCAATCAAGTTACTATTGACCGTGACCGCAGTGACATTGTTACCAATCAAGTTACTATTGACCGTGACCGCAGTGACATTGTTACCAATCAAGTTACTATGAACCGTGACCGCAGTGACATTGTTACCAATCAGGTTACTATTGACCGTGACCGCAGTGACATTGTTACCAATCAGGTTACTATTGACCGTGACCGCGGTGACATTATTACCAATCAGGTTACTATGAACCGTGACCGCGGTGACATTGTCCCCGATTAGATTACTGTGGGTCGTGATCGCGTTAATATTAGTCGCATCGAGTGCGGTCGTAACGTTAGAGAGAGTTAAGGTTCTGTCCGACGAAAACGCAATCTGCCCAATTGGTGGGTTTACTTCTGAAATAGTTTGGAGCTGGGGTGTTGGGTTCGACTGCGAACCACCAGAAAGAATGAAATCGGATGCTACGATAGTACCAGTGATGGCTATTTCACTTCCCGTGTATTTGTTTGCATACACGTTTCCAGATGTCCAAAAGGTATTAGATCCATACTCATCAATTTGAACATTGGCACCTATATCGAGTGTGTGAATGGGTGCCGTGTTGAGAAGACCTACATTGGATGTAAAATTGACAAAATCCGTGTCCTTGGAATTAATGTTGTTAATGATCAATTCGTCGGTATCTACTGAACCAGACACCGTGACGTTTGAAGATTTAAAGTGTTCTGCATACACGTTTCCAGATGTCCAAAAGGTATTAGATCCATACTCATCAATTTGAACATTGGCACCTATATCGAGTGTGTGAATGGGTGCCGTGTTGAGAAGACCTATATTAGAGGTTAATTCAACGAAACCATTGGTTTTTGGGTATACTCTATCGACTAACACGTCTCTCACGGTGATACTATCATTCAGTTCCATCGTATCTCCTCCGTATTCTGTAGCAAACACAGTTCCATCGACCCAAACCGTGTTTGCTTCATTCATATCGACCCAAAACTTTGTGCCTACATCCAATGTGTGTTCTGGATTTGTGTTCGCGACACCGACATTCGATGAAGCCGTGAGACCCGTGGTCCTGTTTGTAAAATTCACAGTGTTTGAAGATCTGGCGCCGATGCGCGTGACTTGTTCGAGATCCGTGATGAGTTTATAGTGACTGTCGGCTGGATTATACGATTGAAACAACGTATCACCCTCTACGATTCGGAGCGTCGTCGTCGCGTAGTTTTTTTCAAAAATGTTTGAGACTTGCCCTGCGTTGCCTATGAAAGGCATGACTACTACTATTAATTACCAAATAAAATACCAGCCATACCATTCTTCACCTTGAGTATGTTATAGTTGACCGCATACACGGTAATCTTTTCACCTGTTCTAAGAGTCCCTCGCTGAACGTTTCTCAGAACAATTTTCGCATCGTCGAGACGACTGAAATTACACGTCCCGGTAGGTGTGTAACTCGATGCATTCTTACAGAAATGGTAGGCGTAGTATCTCGTGTAGAAAGGACAATTTTCATTTTCATCGAATTGGTTGATCCCGAACTTACTGTGTTTGTAGTTTTGGATGGAGTGGAAGTAGAGCGGAGACATGTTTTCCACGAGTGCCGTGGAATTGAGGTAGATATCAGCGGTGTCGAAGGTAAATTTATCGTTGAGAAGGATTCCGCTTTTCGTTGGATGCCCGAAAAACAGGGATTTCACGGGGTGATTGAAGAACGAGATATCGAGATTATCCGATGTATCATAGGTTTGTTTTTGGACTTGGGTCACGATGAACTCATGAGCGTTATCGACGAAGTATTTGCGTTCATCTGTGTCTAAGTAGACGTAATTACCATAAAGCTTCACGTCCACAGCTTGTGATGGATTTTCGAAATCTATTCTGATTTCGATTTGATGGTACTGGAGGGCGAGCAAAGGCAGGAACATATCGTGATCGCAAAAGTAAAAGTGAAGAGGCATGAAGCGGGTATTTGACGTCGAGGTCGCGTTGTTAATTTCCTGAGACTTCGTGTAGGTCTCGGCCATGTAATTTTGCCATATATCCGCGATGAAATCGAATGGTTGGGAATCGACTTTCGTACCGCCTATATATAGATGGAAAGTGGCCCCGGAAAACTTGGACACAATGTCTTCTCCCTCGAGCCAGAGTCCATCGAGGAGATCCCCGTATGAAGGTATGATCACGGTAGAATCTTTGTTCGTGAGAACCTTGATGAGTTTAGGAGCCTGGGAAAAGTTTTTGTGTCTCGTGTACTTGGTCCTGAAGAGGGAAACACCAGCGGAATTCGTGATGTACGCATCCTGGGCACCCTTCGCGGTGAGTTGAATGAGGGAGCCAGACATATCTAATATTGGGGGAGGTTTTCTTTACGGAGAGTAATACTCACTCACCGGAGAGAAAAGGAAATGGATTTATGGTGGCAAAGGTGTGTTCGTAGGAAAGAATGAGGGCTTCCTTAGTGGCACCCGCGGGCATCGTACCTTCGGAGAGGTGTTTTTCGAGCTGGAGCTTATAAATGGACTCTGCACCGTATTCAATGCTATTCTTCACGAGACTGTTCACCCACTCCTCTGGGTCGGTGTGCCTAGTCTGGATGGTTTTGTAACAAACGTTACAGAGTTCCACGGTGATAGTGGCAGGTAGGCCATTTAATATATCGGGAGAGAATTAATGTCATAAATTACCACTCAATCTTTATCGTACAAGAATGCCCAGACATCCAATATGAATTATACAAACCAAACATCAACTTCACACTGTCACCCGCTACCAAGTTACCGTTATTCATTGTTGTTCTATCTTTCACTGCGTTTGTGTAGATTGTGTTACCATTATAAGACCACCATGGTGGTTGGTTACTAGACCATCCAGCACTGAGATCAACCGTACACGACGCAGAATCGTCACTTTTTACCATACCACACCATATGTATTGTTCCGGCCCATATCGCATAGTTCCACTCATCGTTACTGTGAGCTTAAAATTTCCACTACTCGTTGAAAATGTACTCGGTAATGTAATTGTCTCATATACATAATCACGCCACGTACCTGATACAAATGAACTTCCCGGTATATTTGATAAATTTTGATATGTAAACGTTTGACTATTTCCACCAACAACTGGCTCACTCGGACCACTCGAGTTCGTACCAAAATTGGAGAATGGTACCTCCATTATAGAAAAATCAGCGGTTGCGATGGATCCCGTGTTAAAGAAAACTTGACACGCCAGGTACATATTAGAATATGAATCACCCGACCAATTTGAACGACCTATCCATGATCTTGAAACCGTGCGATCGGTAAAAGTTACAGCCTTCGTAGTCGTTGGCTTGTCAACTGCATTTATACGGGTACTATACACCCAGCTACTACCAGAACCCTGTAAACGATTCCCATATGTCGACCATGTATTATCAGATACTCCGTTAGTTGTATCAAGTGGGTATTCAGTGGAACCTTGAAAGCTTGAAAATCTTGTATTTAAAGATGTACCCATTCTCGCAAATAATGTGTTATAATTCGCGGATGTATTACCAAAATCATACACTCGCTCCCAATTATTGGCATTTAAAAAGTTCACGCACGAAAATGAAGAAAATCCACCATTCGACGCGATATTTAACGTAAATGAACCCGAGTCAAAATAACCACCAGCAGTAGTACTTGTGCCATTAAAGTATATAACGTACTTATTATCCGCGAGTCTATATATGAAAGGTAAAGTCGACCCATACCCATATGTGTGCTGTCCACTCGGTCCTTGATCATACCAGGTGACTACATAACCAGTACTCGTTCCAATCCACTGAGTGAAATCAAAGTCAATTATATAACCATCGTGATCAAAATATAGATCAACGAGTGCATTATCCGACGACCTTCTAATACGAACCTGTGGTCCCGTATAAGATGTAAATAATCTACATAGCGCATATGCACCACTTATATTATTATATACAATTGTACTCAATCCATCAAATAAACCATATTCTGTTGCTTCGACTGAAACAACATCTTGATTTGCAACAACAACATAACCATCGCTGTTGCATATCAAATGTTGCATTTAGATAATCTTATATTTTTTTTTATTTTATTATATCGTATCGTGTATTTCTTGAAGTGGAGTTTCGTAGGCTAAAATGAGCGACTCTTTCGTTGGATTTGCGGGCATTGTCCCAGTGTCCATTTTACTTGAGGTTTAGGGGAGAGGACTAATTAGGCTGGTTAAGCTATAGCGGTTATTTTTACAAACGGTCTGACAAGAATATCAGTCCCACCACCATCCCAATGGTTTGTAATGTGTAATCTACCTTCATATGAAGCGCTATATTCTCTAAATGTAAAGTCAAGTGTTTTATTAGTAGTCCAAGATGCCAATTGTCCATTTGCAAGAGAATCGGAAGCAACTTCACCAATAGTTAGAGTCATATTGCTATAAACCCAAGTTTGATAATCACTGCCACCTCCCGTAGCCCCTCTCCAAGTATGCCTTGAATCGCTAACTTGTGTTCCGGCGACTCTACCAGCACAGTGCATGATTGGAAAAGCATCAAGCTGTCTAAAAAAACACCAAAATTCATAGGTGACTCTGGTAGTTCCAGGTGGCGGTTTATATGAAATACTGGAACCGTTGATAACCACATGCGCCGTTGTAGCCTCCTGTATTCCCGTAACATTTTGTAATGTATATGTACCCGATAAAACACTGATACTTCTCCCATTTGCTCTCCCTTGTAATGTTTCAATAATCTCACCCGGTCTATATCGTGTTTGTGTGATTCCACCATTTATAGATAAAGTAGAAGTACCCGAATTCCAATTAAGACCACTGACTGCATTTAATGTTTTACCACTCATCGATACGGCACCCGAAAAGGTCCCAGTCGTCGCCGTGAGAGCGCCAACATTCGCAGTGCCACTAACATCGAGTGCATACCCGGGTGTCGACGTCCCAATACCGACATTGCCAGTCATCGTGTCCACAACTAGATTCGCAGTTCCTATGTAGAGATTTGACGTAATGCGCGCATCTCCCGCGACATCGAGTGCATACCCAGGTGTCGACGTCCCAATTCCGACACCCCCCGTCGTCGTGTTCACATATAGGTTTGCGGAAATAACTTCGAGATTGTCCACAGCTGCTGTAACTGTGGGTAAAGCTTCTTCTATGGCGATCATTTCATCGAATTCAGTCTCCAATTCAGCCTGTGTGGGTAAAAACTGTTGATATTCTACAGGAACTTCAATGGATTCATAGGTATCCTTGAATTTAAACTTTGGTGGTACGTTATTAGCTAAAAGCTTTTTTAGAGCTTTTTCCATAACTTTGTGTCTCCGCAACTTACTATCGACACCCATTTATATGGGTCGATATTTTATTATCCTATGAAAAAACCAGAGAATACGTTGTGTGTGTTGTCCGTCGCGTCTTCGCCAAACGTTGACCCTTGCACCTGGTACACGCTAACGTATTGTCCCGCTGTGAGGTACAAAACACTCGATATGGTACACTGGGCGTAACTCGCGGTCGGTGCATCGACGAGCGCGTTAATGTTCTGTCTGGTACCGTTGATTGTGAAATCGTAGATGGTTCTTTCGTTTATGGAAACACCCTGTGCGGTAAAATAATAGTGTCCAGTCACGGGTGCCGTGAATCTACCCGTGACGGATGAATAACTGTTTGTGTTATCATGGACGACCAAGTCATAATCCAAGTCGCCGGTACCGGATATGGTTCCATTTGTGAGTTGTACCCTAAATGCGGGGAGACTCGATTGGTGTACCGTACCAGACGTGGTCAATTTGGTCGACTGAATGTGTGCGCTTGGAAAGTCCACGATGTGTGTCGCCATTTAATATATCGGGAGAGAATTATTAAATGGATAGGACGAACACTGAAGGTGTTCTTGGAATGCGTTTAGTTACGGAGTTGGGGCTTCGGGCCAAACTGGATTCTCGGGATCGGCGGTGTTCGAAGGGAGGTCACGGAGGGCTTGGCGGTACGTATCCCATTCCTGTTTTTTTGTTTCCGATAATGGAGAATTTGGCAATTGTGTCCAGTCACATTTCAACAAGAGGTCATTTCTTTTGCTTTTCATATCACGAATATACCTGGTGCGTATTCTGTCTGGTTCTCCACGCATATATTCAGCCAATTCTTCGTCTTCTACTAACACAATGTTTTCTTCTTCGTCTTTGATCGCTTTTACTGTGTATAAATTAAGTGGCTCTTCAACTTGAATAAATATCATTCCGGGTTTACCCCTTCCACCAAAATCACTCGCGGTTTTCGAAGAAAATCTGTCTACAACTTCTAGGGTATCTTTGTTAATCGTCACGTATGAGAACATTAATATACAGTTAGAAAAATTAACCAAGTTTGTAACACGTCATCGCAAGTAAATCTACACCAGCACTACTTCTTATAATTTCAACGTTTGTATTAGAGTGAGCCCTGAAATAAAATAAGTCATTGGCTGAACATTCTACTATGACATTCATTGTGGCCATACTATTATTACCACTTGCGCTACTCATCTCGGACCTAAATGCCAGAACATAACTTGTACCCCCATCTGTGCTCCGCATTAGATCGTACATACATTGAATATTCGTATCGGTAAATGCGTTCATACCAAATGCGTATATACCATATTCTGGAATGGTAATCAGACCTGTGGATGTATTATACATACTTCCCCTATTTACACGAGTTCCATTAAATATAATCACTTGGTGGCTACCACCGCTATATGTTGTACTTACAGTAGGATAAGCGATAACACAAGGTTGTGTGGAAGCTATGGATCCATTCACATGGAGCTTCGCAATTGGACTCGTCGTCCCAATACCGACGTTGCCACTCGAATCCACGCGCATTGCTTCAGACGCTCCTGTGCCAGATGTGTCTCCACCTGTAGTAATTCGAAATTGCCCACCATCGTTACCGAAAAAACATGAACCAGTATCATCGACACCGTAAATTGTGGAATAGCGGGAATTAGAACGTAATGTCAATTGTGTACCGGTCGTACTATAAACTTCCAGAGCCGTGTTGGGACTCCCCGTCCCAACCCCAACCCTCCCCGTAGTGGTATCCACAAAGAGGTTGGCGGTCCCAACCTGCAAATTGGATCCCACACTCACACCACCCGTCACATCGAGGGCGGTACCCGAAGTATTCGTGATCTGGATCGTATTTGTTGTGGTGTTACTTACATTCAGAACTTCATCGAGTCCCATCGTCGTAGTCACCGAAACCGTGTTTATGGTCAAAGAGTTTGCGGATACATGATTGGACACTTCAAGATTTCCCCGTATGTTCATGGTCAATAGATTGGCGTCCATACCAATCGTCGTATCGTATGCGCTACCTAGAGTGTATCCAAGTCGAAGAACGTCATCACTTTCATCAAATATGATAGCCACATTTGAGTTTGTTCCCCCGTGGCGGGTCATCACTATACCCAAATCCCCAGTGTTCAAGTTATTCGATCCCAATTCAATGATTGGATCTGATACCACCATATTGATGGTGTTTGCCACGAGAAGGTCACCCTTGACGCGTATGTTTGATTCGAAAATTATATCACCAATAAAAGTCTTTTCACCCGAAATGCTTATGTCTCCGGACTCTAAATTCGTAATTCTCAAAGAATTCGAAGACATATTCGTCTCAAGATTCCCAATTCTGGTTACATTGGAAGCAAAGTCACTCACATTGGATGATTGGATATCTGAAAGCGCTGAGCCATTCCCCGCGACACTGGTCACCACGAGCGCTCCAACGTTTGCGTACCCGTGGACGTCGAGGGCATACTCAGGTGTCGTCGTATTTATACCCACTTTTCCATCAGAACGTATCGTCATGATACTAGAATCTGAGTACGTCCCATCCGCGAGGGTCACATCGAGGCGCGATCGAGACGCAGTCCCACTGTTTTCGTATCGAGACATCTTAAAAGACGCCTTTGCCCCATATGATTCGCCACTCGTCCCATCGCGCGTGAGGTGAAGCACGGCTTTAGGGTCGCCGATCGCCGTCGTAGACGTGGGTGTCGCGTGCGTCAAAGTGAGTGGTGCATCCGAGTGATCGAATGATCCAGACATTGTAGGTGGATTGTTCACGTATTGGTGACCCACAACGTGGAGATCTGCTATAGGTGCCCCAGTGCCGATACCCACATTCGAATTGGCGACGAATGCGGTCGTCGCGTTCGTAAATTGAATTGTGTTGGAGGTCACATTTCCGTTATCGGAAATTGCTTGAAGTGTTGTTGAAATATTAGTGAGTTCCGACCCATCCCCGACGAAATAGTTGGCTTCGACGTTCCCGGTGGCGACGAGTCCCGCCAACTGAATCGTGTTTGACGTGACGTTTCCATAGCCCACGACTTGGTCGAGGGTCACGTGTGTGAGTTCCGAGCCATCCCCCTTGAGGTATGTCGCCTCCACGTTCGCCGTCGTGGTCAAGTTGTTCGCAAACACATTCCCGTAGACTCTCACGTCGAGACCCCCATTTGCGATTGGGATGACGTCAGTGGATGATGCGCTACTTTGTGTGTATCCGAGCGCCAATTCGCGTTCATCACCTCTGAACGCCACCGCAACATTCGACGTTGGTCTCGTGATAATGAGGCCCGCATCTATGGTATCACTCACATTTCCCTTCGCGAGTTCAATGATTGGATCTTCTATGGAGAGATTAGTTTGGTCGACTGAAAATGTTGTTCCGGTTACCATGAGATTCCCATCGACCACGAGGTTTTGGGCGATGTGTACGTTTCCGTGGACATCGAGAAGTTCTGTGGGTGTGAGAGACCCTATGCCTACTTTTCCAGAAACGTAGGCTATGTCCGACGCGTTAGATGTGTGGGTGTAGAACCACTTATCACTGTTGTGCACTACGAGATTCCGTATTTCATGGGACGTTCCCGAGGTCGCGGAGAATCCTATGTATCTCGAATCCGCTTCTTGGTAGTTTTCGGTGAATCCATGGTTCAATACGACTTTACCGGCGAGACTTATCGAGACGGCACCCCTAAAATAATTGATGTTTACGTGTTGCCAATCGGTGGAACGCACGTTTGCGGACGCCGAGGCATGGATGGACCCTTCCCAATACACGTCTATCTGATTATTCGTGTTGTCAAACACGATTTTGTAGCCACCATCATTCGCGGTGTAATCCGTGTGATTGGGCGTCGAGGTATTGAAAAGACTGAACGTGAACACACCACCGGTCGCGGTGATTCGCACGTCGAACTGCGCATGCCACGAGTTAGGAAGCTTGAGTGGCCAATACACCCAACCATTATTGAAATCGATGGAAGACGTGTCCCGAGTGACCCCCGTGGTGGAACGATAATCCGTGCCTTCTGCGGGCAAAAAAGTTGTGTTCGTGTGTTGATCGTCGTAGAGAAGCACGTCGTTACGCGCGACGGTATTAATGGCTGTGGCGAACCCGCCTGATTCTTTGATGTCTATGCTAGACACTTTCAATACACCATTGACAATGTCTAGGACACCATTATTTGGATTTATGGCCATTTAATATATCGGGAGAGAATTATTAAATGGGAGTGACGAGGAAAGACAACTCCTACGGAGTTCTGTATTTAGCCACAATGGTATGTACATCCAACATACGCTGCGGTCCAGACAGCATTTGCCTGATCTGTACGAGTGCCATCAGTCGTCAGGTATCGAATACTGTACGCCTTTTGGGTTCGATCCGTATCCTCCCATTGGAGACGTCCGTATGCGTCTAGAACGTTTTTGCCCGACGAATTCTTTTTAATAACTTGTACGGGAAGGTCTGCGGGATTGAAATCACAATCCATCGTGATTTTGGCGACGGTGTAGTTTGCCAGGAATTCCGAGTCCTGTTTTTGACCATATCCAGCAATGTTGGAGGTTGTAATGTAGTCCCCAGACACCAAATTGCCATTTGTGTTCGCAACCCACATCGCCCCTTCACCAATGGAGTTCACGATGACCCTATTGTCCCCAAGTTCTTTGGTCGCGTTCACAATCGTAATACCTGTGGTCTGGTTTCTCACGGTTCCACCATATTCAAGTCGGTCCACGACCCCAAACACACTTCGGTCGTTGGTGACGTTTGAGAGGGTTACCACGGGGAGGGACTCCGAGGACTTGATAGCACCCAAACCCGTGGTCAAGGGACCATTGAGGTTCATATACTTGTTCTTATTGGCAGAGACCACGAGACCTTGGCTCATGGGTCCATCTGGAAAACACATGTGTTGTCCAGTGAATGAGAGAAGGGTGCCATTGGCACTAATGGGTGTAGATACTTGGAGAGTGTTAACAGTTGATGGGTGTGTGAAAATATACACGGAACCAGTGTTATCCAAACCACCTTCGTCGTCCAATCTCGCCCCCACCATAGCTGTGCTTCCATCACCGGATATAGCGACACTGTTACCGAAGTAATCAAGTACATCACCATCTGGTGGTAATAGCTTGTTTCCGAAATACCAATTTCCACCAGTCCGTTTGAACACATAAGCACTACCAGAGTTGTTCCCAACTACATTCTGATATGATACCCCCACAATGGCGACATTCCCATCATACGTTAGGGCGACACAACTAGCAGTACCAAGACCCATTAGGTCTGAAGCAGCAAGATCAGATATCGTGAGATTTGCTTGTTGATACCATATAGAATCCTTATACCGTGAGAAAACATAGACACTCCCCCCATTTCCCACAATCTGATCATTGTATGGTGCTGACACAATAACAGTGTTACCATCACCAGAAATCCCAACACATCTACCAAATAAATCTCCGTCTGTTGGGATGACTCCGGTAAGCTTGGTTTGTTGACTCCACCCACTTCCGTTCCACTCGAAAATATAGGCGGCACCTGAGTTTGTTACACCACCTACGGCATGATATGGCGACCCTATAATAGCTGTAGAACCATCTCTTGAGAGAGATATTTCTGTACCAAAGTAGTTATTTGTAGCGCCATCGGATGCATTAAGTCGTGTCACGTAGGTCCACGAAGTCCCGGATCCTCTCCACACATATACAGAACCCGTATCAGTTAGACCTCTATCCTCCCCATTAGCCCCTATGAAAATGGTGGTTCCATCACCGGATATGGAGACGCTGGCGCCGAACTGGTCATCGGCTTGTGGATCAAAAGCTGTAATTATAGTTTCTTGCCATGTAGATCCATTCCATGCATATATATATGCACCCCCTGCATTTGCCTGTCCTGATACATCTTTTATATACGCGCCCACAACGACGGTATTACCATCATCTGACATGGATACAAAGTTTCCAAATTGGTCATTTTGAGCTTTATCCGTCGCCGTTAATTTGTTTTGTTTAGACCATATTCCGTTCGTGCGTTTGAAGATGTAAGCGGTGCCTATGTCTAATGTACCATTAATATCGTCATCATATTGCGCACCTATAATAGCCGTATTTCCGTCATTTGATATAGCAATAGCTCGACCGAATTGATTACCCTGTAACGAATCATCTGCTGTGATTTTGGCTTGTTGGGTAAAACTGGCAGTAGTATCAACTGTCGTAAAAGGATACATGTCCGAAAAAATAATCGAATTACTTACATTCGAAATCCGTATCGTCCCAGCAACTTCAAGTTGGGTGCGAGGTGCCGTTCCAATGCCAACACTACTGGATATAGAGAGGGCATTCACGTTCGATGGAGGTGCAAGATTAAAGATGTAGGCGGAACCCTGATCCGTTTTGGTCACGTCGTCCTTGAACGCCCCTATGAGGGCGGTAGTACCATCCCCAGATATGGAGATGCCACTACCGAAATTATCAAAGACTCCTGGTTCAGGTGCCACTATTTTTTTCGTTTGGATCCATGAAGACCCAATCTTCTTGAATACATAGGCAGATCCCTGATCCGCTTTGGTCACGTCGTCGAACCACGCCCCCACGATAACTGTATTCCCATCCGACGAGATAGCGACGTCCCTACCCAAGTAGTCGCTGGCTGCCGCATCCGATGCCACAAGTTTGAGCCCGGTGTCCCAACCCTCATTAGAACGGGTGAATACATAGGCAGAACCCTGATCGGTCGCGGTATCATCGTCATTGCGCGCCCCCACGATGGCTGTATTCCCATTTGAAGAGATCGCGACGCTGACACCAAAGTAGTCGCCGGCTGCCTCATCCGATGCCACGAGCTCTACTCCATCGCCCCAACCCCCATTAGTACGGGTGAATACATAGGCGGAACCCTGATCGGTCGCAGTGACTTCGTCGTGGAATGCACCCACAATGGCGGTATTCCCATCCGAAGAGATGGAGACACTGAAGCCGAACTGGTCTTGGGCTACTGGAAACGGGTGTACTAATTTGGCGTCTTGTATCCATTGAGATCCATTCCATGTGAAGATGTAGGCGGAACCAGCTGAGGTGTTATCTCCGTTCGCCCCCACGATGGCTGTATTCCCATCCCCGGAGATGGAGACGCTGATACCGAAGTTGTCGCTGACTGCCGCATCCGATGCCACAAGTATCACCCCATCACCCCAACCCCCATTAGAACGGGTGAATACATAGGCAGAACCGGAGTTGTCCGCAGTGTCATCGTCATAGCGCGCCCCCACGATGGCTGTATTCCCATTTGAAGAGATCGCGACGCTGTAGCCGAACTGGTCATTATCTGCGGGGTTTGGGTGTACGAGTATGTCTTGTTGTGTCCAGGTAGACCCGTTTCGCACAAATATATAGGCGGAACCCTGATTGTTGTTACCATATGCTCCCACGATGGCAGTATTCCCATCCGAAGATATAGAGATTCCTCTAGCGAAGTAGTCAGTATCCCCGGGGTTTGATGCCACAAGTTTGAGCCCGGCGTCCCAATATTCACCAACTGTGACTGGGAGGGCGTACATATCCGAAAAAACACTTGAATTGCTCACATTCGAAAACCGCATCGTCCCAGCAACTTCCAATGTTTGTGCGGGACTTGCCACACCCACCCCCACTCGACTGTTCGCACTATCCACAAACAAAGTGTTCGCGTTCACCGCGACGTTGCCCGAAACCTTCGCTTCACCTGTGACATCCAATTCGCATGTGGGTGTCGTCGTACCAATACCAACCCTCCCAGTCGTCGTATCCACAAACAGGTTCGCTGTGCCAACTTTCAAATTGGAACTGAAGGTCTTTTCACCATCGATGGTCATGTCAGCGGTCTCCAAAGTCGCAATTCGGGCGACGTTCGAGGCAAAGTCACTCACGTTAGAGGATTGAATCAAGGAAAGTCCCGACCCGTCCCCGGAAACACTCGTGACTGTGAGTGTCCCGACGTTCGCGTTCCCGAGAACATCGAGTGTGTGTTTGGGTGCATCCGTGCCTATCCCGACGCTTCCACCTATGTACGCGATGTTACTGCTTCCGGATTCACGAATCCACTTGTCCCCATTGACGAATTTGACGTTTTTGATTTGGCGGTCGACTCCCGCCTCGTGGTAAAAGACGACGTACCCCGCGTCGTCGTTATACACGCGATCTCTGAGCGTCGAGTCCGTGAACGTGTATTCCCCTTTTCCATCTATGGCGACGGCGAACGTATCCCTTTCGAAAAGGACGAAAAGTTTATGCCACACGTCATCATTGAGTGTGGTCGAAAGAGTCGCGGTACTTATTTGGGTTCCATCATATTTGAGTGTGAGCGAGTTCCCATCGAGCCCGAGTGTGTACCCATTGGTGATCGCCGTATTTACGTTGTTGTAAAAATTGAGCTGAAACGTGTGATCACCACCCCCGGCCGTCCCTGAAGCGAGATACACATCGGCTTCTAGAATCCATGCGTTTGGGAGCTTGAGTGCCCAATTATGGTACGTCGAATGTGTCGAGTACGTAGCCGAATCAGAAAGAAGAATTGTGTTACGGGCGATGTTGTTAAACACGGTGTCGAAACCCGTCGCCTGTTTAAATTCCATTTTTGAAACCCGGACGATTGCACCCGTGATGTCGAGAATACCGTTTGTTGTGTTTATCGACATTTAATATATTGGGAGAGAATTATTAAATGCATTTTGGGACGAACACCAAAGGTGTTCTTCGAGGCGTTTAGTTACAAGTAACTGCGTTACTTGGGGACGTCAGCCACAGTGGTACGTACACCCCACAAATGCCGCCGTGTGCACCGCGTTCGCTTCATCGGTTTGGGTTCCATCCGCTGTGAGATATCTGATTTTGTAGGCGGGTTCGGTTTGATCGGTATCTTCCCATTGGAGATTACCACGTGCATCCAAGAGATTTGAACCTCGCGTGATTCTATAATACGTGACTATATCCGTTTGGGAATATGTACCCTGCTCTTCTGTGGTGAGGTTGCTATATTCCGATACACCTATGACCACATTGGATTCGTTAATGTATTGGGTCTCACTCACCAAACTTCTGTTGTAGTCCGTCAAGTTACTCCAAACGTCTTCGGTCACACTGACAAGCGTTTCGACCTTCTTAATGGCTCGCACGGGTACCGGATCCGCCGTGAAATCACAATCCATCGTGATCTTCGCGACGGTGTACGAGTGAAGCACGTCATCGTCTTGCTTTTGACCGTAACCAATGACATTGGACGTCGTGATGTAATCCCCGGACTCGAGGGGTCCATTGACATCACACACCCAAATGGCCCCTTCCCCGACAGAGTTCACGATGGCGCGATTGTCGCCGAGAACCTTGGGGGCATCCGACACGACTCCACCCGTTATTTCCGTGCGTACGATCGTATTCGCTTCTTCGACCGAGGAGACGACCCCGAAACAAGTCTTGTCGTTCGCCGTCTTTGAGAGGGACACGATGGGAAGGGACTCATCGATGGTGATACCACCCTGACCTGACGCCAAACCACCATTGAGTTTGACGTATGTGTTCTTGTCCGCGGAGACGACGAGACCTTCCTCCATGGGTTCACTGGGGAAACACATGTGTTGTCCAGTGAAGGTCGTCACTAAACTCCCTCGTGATCTAATTTGTCCACGAACGTCCAATGGATACGTCGGAGCTTCCCCATCCCCCAAACCGATACCGACCCGCGTCTTGCTGAAATTGACGACGTGCCCACCCTCGTCGCACCGACCCATGTCGTAGAGTCGCTTGACCTCGTCGGCGGTGAGGGCGACGTCGTAGAGTTTGAAGTTGGAGATGAAGCCGTCTAAATATTCAGTAGACCCACCAGCACTTCTATATCCAATTCGTAATTCTGGATTTTGTGGCAAATTTAATCCAGAACCCGCTCCACTTCCAACTAAAACGCCGTTTTGATACACACTCTGTGTACTACCATCATAGGTGACTACAAAATGCCTCCAATTATTCAGAACAGTAGAAATAGTCGCGGCCAAGGTAGAACTCGAATAGAAAAAGTAATATGTTGATGTCATGCTACCATTAAGTCTAAAACCGACCATATTATTAGTTGTGTTGTTACCTATCGTGAAAAACTGTGCCACATTATTTATAGTACTTGTGTGATACACCCATAAAGATGCAGAGTGTTTAAAGTTGCCACTTATACCATACAAATTTGTGGTCACGTAATCATCCGTCCCATCGAACACCAAAGCCTTTTCGGACGCGTCATAGTACGATCCATTAACCATTCTCCCATCCAACCCCCTCCCACTCGTATCCTTCACGACCCCATTCTCCGTGTTGTTCGTCGACGTGTTGTATTCCACAACGAGTCGGTCCCGCCTCGGCGTGTCGTCCGCGTCGAGGGCCGGCCCAATGCGAGGCACCGTCAAGTTTCGCGTGAGGGTCAGTTCCCCGTTGTGAAGGGTCGACGCCCCTTGTTCGCGGGTGCCGAAGTAGCGGAGTTCGCCAACCCTGAAATTGGTGCTCGATCCTACGAGGCGTGTTCCGAGTAAAAAGAATTGATTATACATTTTAGTTGTTTGGATAGTGCGTATATTGGGTACGTATTCACCAAGTACTACACCTACCCATGAATCCAATGTTTCATATTCTCCTGTTTCGTCATTATACCCTAATATAACACCATCTTCTGGCATTTCGTTATATGAACCAGGTACGCGACGTGGGTCTATACTGACTTTTTTGAGATATATATTATATGGCAATTTCAAACCTATCCACTCACCTTTGTAATTACCCAATCCGTTAACACCTGAATATAAATAATCGGTTCCTTGATATATTGAATTAGCTGAATTATTTTTATTTAACCATGCCGATAGTGGGTTTTTATCAAATGCGTAATATGGTAGATATGAATTGCTAGCGAACGTGCTCACACTCATCTTAAAAACCCCATGCCCATCCATGTACGTCTCGTAGCCGGTCATCGCCCTCGGTGGAAACTCTTCCAATTCCCCGACCTCATCCATCACCGTGAGGGCCGCCTTGGGTTCGGTCGTCCCGATGCCCAAGTGTCCCCGGTACACCGAGACCGAAGACTTCGCCAACCCAAACTCATCCTTGTCCGCGTCGAAAATCTCTTGGACCCGGTCTTGGGAGAGGGCCGTCGAGAACACGCGAAGGTTGCGGACCTTGCCATCAAAGCCGTCGCCGATGCGGGCGACCACGTCCAAGTCTTCTTCGGTGCCGTGGAGTTTAAGTTCTCCGACTCCCGTATAGTTGGTACGGCTTTGTGTCTGTGTAATGACTAGACCAAAATACTTATATGCATTGGGTGTAGAGCTTGGTGTAAATGTTGTTCCTGTACTCGTATCTGGTGAACTAGCACCGGTGACAGCCAAAACTTCGGTCCACAATGTTCCATTGTTTGAACCATACAATTTAAAACTTTTTGGTAAAGCTGAGGTATCAGGCGTACCGACCATCACGATATTAGATAAAACGATTGCACGTTGTAATTTTATTTTTACCCACTCACCATTTTCAGGTGTCGCTGAACCACCTGAATCACTTCCGAGATTTGCAGATCTAACCGTCCCGTATGTCGTATTCGTGCCACCGTAAAGGTTTGTTAAGCCAATTGAAACCCAACCCGCACTCGAATCACCATTAAACATACGCCACGGTTGGTACGGGTTTGATGCATTAGAAGTATACATAGAGCTTGCAGTCACCTCGTAGCCTCTCTGGGCGTGTACCAAATCAGCGACACCCACAGGGGTCCCTGCTTGTCCCGTCATCGCCACGTGCGGATACTTGAGCACGTTCGTCGGGTCGGGGAAACGCACGAGGTCGTTCTCGTGGTGGCCGAAGAATTTCATCTCGCGTATGATCAGTCTATCGTAATTTACTTCTGTTATTACGATGGCTAAATATCTGAAGGCTTTTGTAGCATTAACCATAAAATTTGTACCGCTCGTACCATCAATATCAACGTTTGTGTGATACGACAATTGTGACCATGAAATGTCATCGTTTGAGCCTAGGATATAAAATTCTTTTGGTTCTCGAACTGTGTAAGTCGCGTGCGTTTGAATAAACACGTAATCAACTTTTATTTTATGCGGACATTCTAATTTGAGCCATTCTCCTTGTATACCACCAAGACTGGCGATGCCTATGTAACCGTTTCCATTGCTGCTATCGTATATATGGTTGGTGTCGTCGTAATTAGTCCACCAACCATCTGTCGACACAGAATCATCGAATGCTGACCAGGATGCACGACTTGATGTGTGCTCACTACTCGCACTCACCGTGTACCCGTACTGCGAATAGTAAGACATCGCGAACGGTGGGTACTCCCCGAACGTGTCCTCATTCTTCGCGGTCCCCACCAAGCGACCGTCCAAGTACAACTTTTTGTCGGAGCCTTCCCCATTATAGGTATAGGTCACGTTGTGCCACTCGGCGTTCGAGAAATAGTGGTCTTCACCACCCCACGAGATGTGACTGTCATCGACGAATCCGACGCGGGACGCGGCGTCACCCTCACCCTCGGCGGTTCCCACGTGGAAGAGTGGTGTCCCGTATCCCAATTGATCCGCCTTGACCCACGCAGACACGGAGTGCGGTTGGTCACCTTCGAACCCGAGATCCGCGGAGACGACGTTAGAGTTCGCGGCACCCGAGAGCGTCCACGACTTTTCGGTGGAGTCCCACGTGACGTTGTTTTCGGTGACGGCGACATCGTTCCCACTGTAGTCCGTCGCCGTGGACCCCTTGAGACCATCGAAGTACAGGGACGCACTGGTGAGGTCCGGTGTGTTGTACTTGGACGTGATGGTCGTGTCGAGGGACGTGTCACCCGTGGTGGCGGTCTCTTCGTAGCCGTAGTATTTTATCTGACCGATAGACACGTATCCACCGTTACCACCACCTTGAGTAGCGGTAATGATGAAACGGTAATATTTATAAAACTCATTTACCGTAAAACTCCCAAGTCTACCGTACCCGTCGCCTGGAAAATTATCAGAAGTGAGTCCGGACCATGAATGAATGTATTTCCACGTGGTTCCATCGTTACTGGCAACAATCGCACCAGTCTTAGTAATTCGATCCGGTCCCCAAGTATCGCCGCTTGCGTAGTATTCTCTATTTACGAGTACGTCGCT
>Ga0222714_10002165_pt1 | contig 21201 bp, 23 predicted proteins | sample C33_3DmetaG_FD_165048 | JGI IMG/M metagenome (GOLD analysis project Ga0222714, IMG submission 165048) | Estuarine water microbial communities from San Francisco Bay, California, United States - C33_3D | ecosystem: Environmental > Aquatic > Marine > Unclassified | place: USA: California...
TACGTTGCAAATTACTCAGATTACATTTTTGTTGGTGCTGCTCATACTGGAGTTGGACTCAAGTTTACCTCTGGTGGAGCTGGTTGGGTTGTAGATTCGACTGGTGTCTGGGGAGGAAATGCACAGGGAGTTACCTTCAATGGTGCTGGTCCTCAAATCCATTCTCTCGCAAATGGTAATGACTACGGTTCAGTTGGAAGATTCAATGTAGGTCTCGGTGATATCATCAGTTCCTACACTGTCATTGAGAACCCTGCAGAGTATTCAATCAACTATCTGTTGAATGGTCCTTCTGGTGGATCCTCAATCTATGAGGCACAGGCAAAGGCTAACAAACTAATTCAGATCGCACAAACCCGTAAGGACTGCATTGCATGTATTTCTCCTTACAGATCTGGTGTTGTTGGACTAACCAATAGTGACAATCAGACTGATAATATCATCAAGTTCTACGATAGTCTTGCTTCAAGCTCCTACGCAGTATTTGATTCTGGATATAAGTATCAGTTCGATCGTTTCAACAATACCTTTAGATATGTTCCTCTAAATGGTGATATCGCTGGATTGATGGCAAGAACTTCCATCAACTCCTTCCCATGGTTCTCACCTGCTGGATCCCAGAGAGGTGTTATCAACAATGCAATTAAACTTGCATACAACCCATCACAGGCTCAAAGAGACCTACTCTATCCTAAGAGAATTAACCCAGTTATCTTCTCTGCTGGTGCGGGAATGGTTCTATTCGGTGACAAGACTGCTCTCAAGGAATCTTCTGCGTTCGACAGAATCAACGTTCGTCGTTTGTTCCTCACTATTGAGGCTACAATTGAGAGAGCTGCAAGAGCTCAACTCTTTGAGTTTAATGACGTTCTCACAAGAACCAACTTCCTGAACATTGTTGAACCATATCTCCGCGATGTTAAGGCTAAGAGAGGTATCAGTGATTTCGTTGTTATCTGTGATGAGAGCAATAACACTCCAGATGTTATTGATGCAAACCAATTTAAGGCCGACATCTTTGTAAAACCTGCAAGATCAATCAACTTTATTGGTCTAACCTTCGTTGCTACCAGAACTGGCATCAGTTTTGATGAAGTCATTGGTACTGCTTGATCTCGATCTATTCAATAAATAATCACTAAGAGGGCAATTAAAAATGGCTAGCAATTCATTCAATCCGCCAAAAATTGCGGACAGAACCATTGAGGATTTCAAATCGAGACTAATCGGTGGTGCTGCAAGACCCAATCTATTTGAGGTTGAGCTTGCTTTCCCAAGCTACGTAACGGTTTCCAACGAGACACTTCGCAACTCAAGATTTTTGGTAAAGGCTGCAAACCTACCTGCATCCAATATCAACGTCATTGACGTTCCTTTCAGAGGAAGAAATCTTAAGATTGCTGGTGACAGAACATTCGATGTCTGGACCGTAACTATCATCAACGATGTTTCATTCGATATTAGAAATGCTTTCGAGCAGTGGATGAACGGAATCAACAAACATGATAATGCTACTGGTGTTATCAATCCAGTTCAGTATCAGAAGGATGCTATCGTTTATCAGTTGGGTAGAAACACCATTGATAGCACACAAGGATTCCCATCGAATCTAACCAGTGGTCTTCCAAATGCTTCTGACAACTTCCCAGTTCTTAAGAAGTATGTATTCCATGGCGTATTCCCAACCAACGTAAGTGCGATTGAACTTTCTTATGATCAATCCGATACCATCGAAGAGTTCACTGTAGATCTCCAAGTTCAGTGGTGGGATGCTTACAACGGTAACAATGACAACATCTTTGGGTCTGAAGAAGAGCCAGTATCTACTCCAGATTCCCAGGGACTTTGATGAATAAATAACTGGGTAGAGCCCAGTTTCTTTGATAGATGGCTAAATTATTTGGTTTTAAGATTAAGGAAGACGACTCCCAATCAAAGGGGGTCGTCTCTCCAGTACCTAGGTCCGACGAGGATTCGTCGGATTATTATGTATCTAGTGGTTTTTATGGGCAGTATGTAGACATCGATGGTGTCTATAAATCAGAGTCAGATCTGATCAAAAGATATCGAGAAATGGCATTGCATCCAGAAGTAGATGCTGCTATTGAAGATATTATCAACGAAGCGATCGTATCAGATCAAAATGATTCGCCCGTTCAAATTGACCTATCAAATCTTCCAGCTTCTGAAAAACTGAAAGAATTGATCAGAGAAGAATTCAAGCACATTAAAGAACTTATGGACTTCGACAGGAAGTGCCATGAGATTCTTAGAAACTGGTACATTGACGGTAGGGTATTTTATCACAAGGTCATTGATATAAACAATCCTGCGGATGGAATCAAGGAAGTAAGATATATTGATCCACTTAAAATTAAGTATGTAAGAAAATTAAAAGATGATAAATCCCTTAACGGAGCTATCAGTAGAGTAACAAATAGAAATACAGATACTCAAATACTGGCCAACCCAGAGATCGAAGAATACTATTTGTATGATCCTGGTGCAACACAGGCCAAAAATAATCTAGGTGCAATTGGTGGACAATCGTTCCACCAAACAGCGATGCAGAAAATCAAAATCGCACCCGATTCTATTACTTTCTGCCATTCTGGATTGGTAGATAGAAACAAACAGACTATTCTCTCTTATCTACACAAATCAATTAAGGCACTCAATCAGCTTCGTATGATTGAGGACTCACTTGTTATCTACAGATTGTCCCGTGCTCCTGAGCGTAGAATCTTCTACATCGATGTAGGTAATCTTCCAAAGATTAAAGCGGAACAATACCTCCGTGAAGTTATGAACCGTTATAGAAATAAACTGGTTTATAACGCAGCAACTGGTGAGGTTCGTGACGATAAGAAGTACATGTCAATGCTGGAAGATTTCTGGCTTCCTCGTCGTGAAGGTGGTAGAGGAACTGAAATCACCACTCTTCCTGGAGGACAAAACCTAGGAGAACTATCCGACATTGAATATTTCCAAAAGAAACTTTACAGATCTCTTGGAGTTCCCGAGTCTCGTATTGCTGGTTCTGGTGAAGGATTCAATCTTGGTAGATCCTCAGAAATTCTGAGAGATGAAATTAAGTTTACCAAGTTTGTCGGAAGAATGAGAAAGAGATTCTCAAATATCTTCAGTGATATGTTGAGAACTCAACTAATTCTCAAAAATATTGTAACTCCTGAGGACTGGGCAATTCTGTCCGATCACATTCAATATGATTATATCTATGACAATCACTTCGCTGAATTAAAAGAAACAGAACTAATCAATGAAAGACTTGGTGTAGTTGCTGCTGTAGATCCATATGTCGGTAAATATTTCTCTCTCGAATATGTGAGAAGAAATATCCTTAAGCAAAAGGATGAAGAGATTCTTGAAATTGATAAACAGATCAAGAAAGAGATCAAGGACGGAAAAATCGTTGATCCAATGGAGATGCAAGCACTTGAAATGGGCAGTGCTCTTGGAATGGATATGGGACAACCAGTTACTGAACCTGGTATTGATGGATCCGCAACACAGGCTCCAGAAATGCCCAAAGGTGGTGAGATATAAATAATTACTGACATACTATTAAACTGGTTATGGATGATTTAATTGATATGATCGCCCAGAATGATTCCCCAACGGATATTCATTCTAAGATTAAAGATATTCTTTATTCTAAAGCAGCAGATAACATTGAAGTAATTCGACCTGCTGTAACTGCATCAATGTTTGGTGGTCCAAATCCTTGGTTAGAAGATGAAGTTCCAGAGACATCTGCTGAACTAGAATCTGATGAAGAGGAAGAAGAAGTAGAGAATGAAGAAGGTGAGGATCAGGAAGATCCAGAATATGATGAGGACGAAGAAAACTAAGCTTTACTGAAAATGAAACTCATTACAGAAGAAATCGAATCAGCGAAAATTCTTGTCGAAGAAAAAGACGGCAAGAAGTCGATGTTTATTGAGGGTATTTTCCTTCAAGGCAATCTAAAGAATCGCAATAATAGATTCTATCCTGTTGAAACTCTGGAAAGAGAAGTAACCAGATATTGCGAATCATTTGTCACTAAGGGACGTGCTCTTGGTGAGCTTGGACATCCTGATGGTCCTACTGTAAACCTAGATAGAGTTTCCCATAAGATTGTAGATCTCCACAGAGAGGGAAACAATTTTATTGGTAAGGCAAAACTTCTTGATACACCAATGGGTGTTATCGCAAAGTCTCTCCTTGACGAAGGTGTAACTCTTGGTGTTTCCTCAAGAGGTATGGGTAGTCTTCGTGATACAAACGAAGGATATAAAGTAGTAGGCGAAGATTTCATGCTTGCAACCGCAGCAGATATCGTTGCTGATCCTTCTGCTCCCGATGCTTTCGTCAATGGAATCATGGAAGGAGTTGAATGGGTTTGGGAATCTGGTATTCTCAAAGCACATAAACCATCCATGGTAGAAGAAAATATCCAAGCAGTATTGGAGATTGAAAAATCGGTTGAAGAAGTCCAGTTACAGCTGGAAGAAAAGATCGAAAAAACTAAGGAAACAATAAATAAATTTGTTGATCAAAAGATTCTAGACGAGAAGAAGTTGGAGATCTTCCAAAACTTCTTATCAAATCTCTAAATTAATAAATAAATACAGATTACGATATCTACAACGATTAGACGGAGAGTTCAAATGTCTCGTGGAGATTTACAAGAAATGGAAGTAGGCACAAAGCAATCCAAAACCGCTGTAACTAGGGGTGCAAAGGCGGCAGATTCAATGCCAACTGCTCCTAAGTATGTTGATCAACTTGGTGCTGTTGAAGATCTCGGTGGTCCTACCCCCGAGAACTCGAAGCCCGATGATGAGTCCAACAAACTTGCTACTCCTACCAAGACCATTAAACAGGTTAAGGATGTAGTTAACAAGGGTGCTGGTTCAGCGGATCCTATGCCAACTGCTAAGAAGGGTGCTATGTCTTACGAAGAAACTGAAGGCGAAACCGAAGAGGTTATCGCTGAGGAAGAGATTGAGTCAATCGTTGATGTCAACGCTGCTATTGAAGAGGATGTAAATGCTCTTCTAAACGGCGAAGAGGGTCTCTCCGAAGAGTTCAGAGAAAAGGCTAAACTAATCTTTGAAGCGGCGATGAACACCAAGATCGCTGATATCGAATCACAAATCCAAGAAGCTTATGCACAAAAGCTTTCGGAAGAAGTCGATGAAATTAAAGTCGAACTAACCGAAAGACTCGATGCATATCTTGAGTATGTCGCAGAGGAATGGTTAGAGGAGAATGCACTTCAAATTGAGAAGGGCATTAAGACCGAAATGACCGAATCCTTCCTCGAAGGCATGAAGAGTCTTTTTGAAAATCATTATGTATCAATCCCTGAAGATAGATATGATGTTCTTGAGAGCATGGTAGATAAACTTGATGAGATGGAGACAAAACTCAACGAGCAAATTGAGCGTAACATTGTACTCAACAGAAGACTGTCTGAGTCAACCGCTCAAACCATCCTTAATAATGTTGCAGAAGGTCTTGCAATGTCCCAAAAGGACAAACTTGCAACCTTGGCAGAAGGTGTTGAGTTTGAAAGTGAGGAAAGCTATCGTGAAAAACTAACCACACTGAAGGAGTCATACTTCGGCGGTAAGGTAAGTTCTTCATCGGAACAGGTACAAGAGTTAAGAGAAGAAGCTAACCACGTAGAAGAACCTACTGGATCAATGGCTGCTTATCTAAGAGCTCTATCATCTGTTAAGAAGCAGTGATTTTTTAACAATTCAACACTAAGGTAAACCTAAAATGCAACAACAAATCAACTACAATCAGCTCGCTGAAAAGTGGGCTCCCCTTCTAGACTACGAAGGTCTAGATAGAATCAAAGATTCACACAGAAGAAATGTAACCGCAGTTCTTCTTGAGAACCAAGAGCAAATGCTACGTGAGGAGCAATCCTTCCTTGGCGAAGCATCACCAACAATGTCCGCTGGTACTGGCGGTTTCTCAGGTTCTTCTGCTGATGCAGGTCCCGTAGCTGGTTTCGATCCCGTTCTGATTTCACTAATCAGACGTGCAATGCCTAACCTGGTTGCTTATGACCTCGCTGGTGTTCAGCCAATGACTGGTCCTACTGGACTCATCTTCGCAATGCGTTCACGTTACGCTAACCAGTCTGGTACTGAAGCTCTATTCGATGAGCCCGATACCGCATGGTCTGGTCAGAACAGTGGTCGTACCCTCACTGGTGGTTTCACCGACGCTGCTGCTGGTTTTGGTACTACTTCACAGTCTGGTTCCAACCCATCAATCCTTAACCCAGTTGGTTCTGCTACCACTTCTGCTTATGACGTAGGTCAGGGCATGAATACTGGTGATGCAGAAGCTCTCGGAGATGGTTCTGGTAACCACTTCAACGAGATGGCATTCTCGATCGAGAAAGTCACCGTTACTGCAAAGTCACGCGCCCTCAAGGCTGAGTACTCCCTAGAACTCGCACAAGACCTCAAGGCAATCCACGGTCTTAACGCTGAGGCTGAGTTGGCAAACATTCTGTCAACTGAGATCCTCGCTGAGATCAACCGTGAGGTTATCAGAACGATCTACAAGATCGCTGAGCAAGGTGCAACCCTCAACACTGCTACTCCTGGTGAGTTCGACCTCGACGTTGACTCCAACGGTCGTTGGTCGGTTGAGAAGTTCAAGGGTCTTCTATTCCAGATCGAAAGAGACGCTAACCAGATTGCACAAAGAACTCGTAGAGGGAAGGGCAACGTTGTCCTCTGCTCTGCTGACGTTGCTTCTGCTCTCACCATGGCAGGCATCCTAGACTACACCCCTGCACTCAACGCTAACCTCAACGTTGATGACACTGGCAACACCTTTGCTGGTACTCTTGCTGGTAAGTACAAAGTTTACATCGATCCATTCGCTGCAAACAACGACGCTAACCAGTACTACGTTGTTGGTTATAAGGGAACCAATCCTTATGACGCTGGTGTGTTCTACTGCCCATACGTTCCTCTCCAGATGGTTCGTGCCGTTGGTCCTGACACCTTCCAGCCTAAGATTGGCTTCAAGACTCGTTACGGAATCGTTGCTAACCCATTCGCTGAGGGTAACGTTTCTAACCAGGGTCTTGGTAGACTCCTCGCTAACGCAAACCGTTACTACAGAAGAGTCAAGGTCACCAACCTCATGTGATTCATTCACATATTTTCCAGAGGGTCTTCGGACCCTCTTTTTTTATGCTAAATATTAATATAATGATCCTCATGAAAAATGGCAGCAAAGACCCAGATCAAAAAGACTATCTGGGATAGGCAAATTCAAAACAGAAATTTCTTATCTCCAGTTGGTTTCAAATTTAATTTGGTAAGAGCACCAAAGGTAGATTTCTTTTCTAACCAAGCAAACATTCCTGGTATCAATCTAGGTGTAGCTGTCCAATCAACATACCTGAAGGATATTTCAATTCCTGGAGATAAGTTGGTATACAATGACTTCTCAATCCAATTCATGATTGATGAGAATCTAGAAAACTATCTGGAGATTCATGACTGGATGAGAGGTCTTGGTTATCCACAATCTGTTGCTGAAGCAGAAGCTCTGTATACACAAGCTCCATATATTCAAAACTCAACTGTTAGTGCATATTCTGATGGATCATTACTAATTTACAACAGTAATTTCAATGAAGTTGCAAAGGTAAACTTCTTGGATATGTTCCCAGTATCACTAACACCGATCCAATTTAACGCTCAAAATAGTGATATAAATTATATTATGGCAGAAGCCACATTTAAGTACACTATTTTTAATGTGGAGAGTTTGATTAAGTATGAATCTTGAAATGATCCAGGATCTTTGGGAAGAAGATTCTAAAATTGATAATGATGAATTACATTCAGAATCTACAAAGATTCCATCATTACACGCTAAGTACTATAAGATTTTCAATAATATCCTGATACTGAAAAAAGGACAAGAAAATAAGTACAAGGTTTTAAGAAAAGAAAAATGGGAATACTACACAGGAAAAGCAGATCCTTCTGTATACGTAGAAAAACCATTTGACTACAAAGTATTAAAGTCAGACTTAGATAAGTACCTTGACTCGGATGATGAATTAATTAAATGTCTAACAAAGGTTGAGTATTATCAATTGATGCTTGATTACCTAGAAAGTATTATCAAGGTAATCCTCAACAGGACATATCAAATCAAAAACGCTATTGAATGGCAAAGATTTATTAGAGGATATGACTGATCTTATTATCTCAAAAAAGAACGAAGTATATCTTAAGGTTCAAGCAGAACCACATGTAAACCAGGAACTTTCAGATCATTTCACATTTGATGTTCCTGGTGCTAAGTTTATGCCCCAGTATAGAAGTAAGTATTGGGATGGAAAGATACGATTATATTCAACTGCTACTGGTGAAATCTACGTAGGTCTGTTGGATAAGGTTGTAGCATGGGCAAAGAAGTGTGGGTATACAGTAAGTTTTGAAGATAATAAGTTTTATGGAACTCCATTTGAACATAACGATATGGTCTCCCTAGAAGGGGTTAGAGACTACATGACATCGATCTCTAGACACTCCCCTAGGGATTATCAAATTGAAGGGGTCTACGACGCTCTGAAGTACAACAGACGACTTCTTATTTCTCCTACTGCATCGGGTAAATCACTAATGATCTATTCGATCGTAAGATACTTTGTTGAGAGGGGAAAGAAAATACTACTAGTTGTTCCTACAACTTCCCTTGTCGAACAAATGTATAAGGATTTTGAGGACTATGGATGGAAAGCAGAAGAACACTGCCACAAAGTATATTCTGGTAGAGAAAAAACAAACAGATACCAAGTAACAATTACAACATGGCAGTCTATCTACAAGTTAGATAAAAAGTTCTTTGATGATTTTAATGTTGTTATTGGTGATGAAGCTCACCAGTTTAAGTCCAAATCTCTAGTTGGCATCATGACCAAACTAAAAGATACCAAGTATAGATATGGATTTACAGGAACTCTTGATGGATCCCAAACTCACAAATGGGTTCTAGAAGGTCTATTTGGTCCTAGTTATAAAATTACTCAAACAAAAGAACTGATTGACAAAGGGCACTTATCTAAGTTAGATATTCGTATTCTTTTACTCAAGCATAAACCTAGAAAGTTTGAAACATATGAAGAGGAGATACAATATCTAATCTCTCATGAACAAAGAAACAACTTTATCAAAAATCTTGCTCTAACACTGAAGGGTAATACCCTCATCCTTTACAGTAGAGTAGAAACTCATGGACAGCTTATCTATGAGTTAATAAATAGTTCTGTCTCTGAAAATAGAAAAGTATTTTATGTTCACGGTGGTGTTGATGCGGAAGAAAGAGAGATAGTCAGAGAAGTAACAGAAAGAGAAGAAGATGCAATCATCGTAGCTTCTTACGGAACATTCAGTACAGGCATCAACATTCGTAATCTTCATAATGTAGTATTTGCTTCACCAAGCAAATCAAGAGTAAGAAATCTCCAATCTATTGGTAGAGTCTTAAGAAAGGGTAATAACAAAGTAAAAGCAATGTTGTATGACATTGCAGATGATATTACTCATAACTCAAGAAAAAACTATACTCTTAATCACTTGATTGAAAGAATCAAAGTATATAATGAAGAGGATTTCAATTATGAATTCAATCAAATCAAGCTAAAGGACTAATGGAAGAAGAATTTTACGGATCTATCAAACTCATTTCAGGTGAAGAAATCTTTGCAGAGATACTCCCCGTTGAAGAAAATGGGAGATCCGTATTAATTCTTAGCGATCCTGTTGAGATCAATACCATCAGCATCGGTAATGTAGAAGGTTTAAGAATGATTCCTTGGATAAGATCACTGTCAAAGGAAAATCTAGTAGTCGTTCCAATGGACAAAGTGATCACAGTTGTAGAAGCACCCGAAGACTCCGAGGTAGTCGCTTCTTACATGAAGTTTATCTTTAGTAAGTCATCCTCATCTGGATCTAGCAAGATCAAGGTCAGTGAAAAAATGGGATACAAATCTTCCGTAGATCAAGCAAGAAAGCTTTTAGAAAAGATCTATAAAAGCAAAGAAGCTAAAGACTAATCTTTGAACTCCAACAGAGTTATTATATTGATTATTTGAAGCCGTGTCAAGTTTGCAAACCAACGGTTTCTGTGTTACAATACTAACCATATCCAATAGGAACAATAACGAGGAATTATGGTATGCCACCAGCAAAGACTAGGAAGAGATCTGAACACTATGTAAACAACAAAGAGTTTTTGTACGCCATTGTAGAGTACAAGAGCCAAGTTAGGGAAGCGGAAGAGAAGGGTCTTACGAAACCACGTATCAGTAACTACCTTGGAGAGTGTTTTCTGAAGATTGCAACACACCTCTCTTACAAACCAAACTTTGTTAACTACATGTTCCGTGAGGACATGATTTGCGATGGCATTGAAAACTGTGTTCAATACATCCATAATTTCAATCCAGAAAAGTCTACAAATCCTTTTGCATACTTCACTCAAATTATCCACTACGCTTTCCTCCGTCGTATCCAGAAGGAGAAAAAACAGATGGAGATCAGAACCAAGATTATTGAAAAGTCTGGTTATGATGAAGTGTTCACGGTAGACGATGACTACGGTAGCGCATTTGAGTATAATAGCATCAAGGATGCAGTTCAGTCAAAAATGAATCAATGAAAATTGCGATTATCTCTGATACTCACTACGGTGGACGCCGTGGTAGTAAGTTCTTTCATGACTATTTTCAAAAATTTTATGAGAATGTTTTCTTCCCAACTCTGAAAGAGAGAGGAATTAAATATTGCATTCACATGGGAGACGCTTTTGATAATCGCAAAAGTATCGATTACTGGTCTTTAGACTGGGCAAAAAAGCATGTCTACGATCGATTTAGGGATCTTGACATTAAGGTCTGGCAATTGGTTGGTAATCATGATGCATACTATAAGAATACGAATGAAGTAAATTCCATTGATTCTCTTCTTGATTATTACGATAATATTGTTCCTATTTCCTCTCCAGGTGAACATGATATCAATGGTTTTAAATGCTTCATGATTCCCTGGATTTGCCAGGACAATCAACAGGAGACTGAAGATAAGATTAAAAAAAGTAAATCCAAGATTGCTTTTGGTCACCTAGAGATCAATGGATTTCAACTTTACCCTGGTTACACTCAACCACATGGTATTGAAAAATCCTTCTTTGATAAGTTCAATCTAGTATTCTCTGGTCACTATCATACTCGTAGCAATGATGGTCAGATTTTCTATCTTGGAAATCCCTATCAATTGTATTGGAATGATTGTGGAGATAAGAGGGGATTTAGCATCTTTGATACGGAAACTTATGAACTAGAGTTCATTGAGAATCCATACACGATGTTTGATAAGATTTACTATGAAGATACTCCCCATCAACTATTCAAAGCACACCTCTACGAAGGTAAAATTATTAAGTTGATTGTCCGCAAAAAGAGCGATCAGCTTAAGTTTGAAAAGTTTGTAGAAAAGTTAATGCTTTGTGGAGTAGCAGAACTAAAGATCATTGAGAATCTAGAAGTCAATGATTCTGAAGTTGATTTCACTGGAGAGAAGATCGAAGATACTTTAACCCTTTTGGATAAATATATTGAAGACTCTGACTTTGAGTTAGAAAAACAAAAGGTGAAAGATCTCTTGAGAGAAGTCTACCAGGAAGCGTGCGAAATGGAGTAGCATATGTATATCTTATCTCTTGTTGGACATGAAGGAGAGGGCGCATACGCTCAGGAAGATGACCATGGAGATAAGGCTCTTTATTTGTTTGAAGAAGAAGATGATGCTTCTAGATTTGCTGGACTACTAGAAGCGGATGATTATGTTGAGATGTCGGTTGTTGAGATCGATGATGAGGTTGCAATTGAGACGTGTAAGCAGTATAATTACAAATACGTAGTGATAACTCCTGAGGATATAGTGTTCCCTCCATATGATTATATTCAAGAAGATTAGATGGCGTAATTTCCTTTCAACGGGAAATCATTTTACTGAGATTGATATTACGAAATCTAAAACAAATTTGATAATTGGATCTAATGGTGCAGGTAAGTCAACCATTTTAGATGCTCTTACCTTTGTTCTTTATAACAAACCATTTAGAAGAATTAATAAACCTCAACTAATTAACAGTGTTAACGAGAAAGACTGTTTGGTTGAGATTGAATTTTCTGTATCTAATAAAGACTATAAGGTAGTACGTGGCATCAAACCAGGTATCTTTGACATCTACATCAATGATGTGAAACAGAATCAATTTGCTTCTACGAATGATCAACAGAAGCATCTAGAGGAAACCATTCTCAAACTGAACTATAAGTCTTTTACTCAGACCGTTATTCTAGGTTCAGCAACCTTTGTTCCCTTCATGCAACTCTCCGCTTCCAACAGGAGAGACATTGTTGAGGATCTACTTGACATCCGAATTTTTTCTGGTATGGGATCCATTCTCAAGGAAAGGATTCGCAACGCTAATGAATCAATCCGAGAACTTTCTATTAGAAAAGATCTGGTTGAGGAAAAAATTGAGATGCAAAAGAAGTTTATTGCAGACCTAGACAAGAGAGGTAAAGAAAGAATTGAGGCAAAAAATACTAAGATTTCAGAACTGTTAAAATTTTCTGATGAGTTGTCAGAAACTAATATGAAACTCTCATCTGAAATTACAGAACAGTATCAACCACAACTCGAAGCCCTCAGTACATCAACATCCACGTTGAAGAAGATGAGTTCGGTAAAGGCAAAACTGGAACAAAAGATACAAAACATTACGACAGAACATAAGTTCTTCAATGAAAATACGGTTTGCCCTACTTGTGATCAACAAATTCAAGAAGAGTTTCGTGTAAATAGAATTGGAGAGATTGAATCCAAAGTAAAGGAGATCAATTCGGCATACAGAGAACTTAAAGAATCAATTTCCAAAGAACAGGAAAAAGAAGAAGAGTTTCTCCAGCTCTCTAGGCAGATCACACAACTCAACTATGACATTTCTACCAACAATACAAAAATTCTTGAGTACAGGAGGCAAACAAAAGAACTGGAATCTGAAGTTCAAGAAATTACCGAACAAATTGCAAACAGAAATGCTGAAAGAAGCACTCTTAAGGAGTTAGAATCGGATCTAAAGGTAGTCGAGAAGAGTAAAGCAAATCAATCGGAAAGTATCTCATACTTAGAATTCGCTCACTCCCTGATGAAAGACAGTGGAGTAAAGTCAAAAATCATTAAGAGATATCTTCCAATCATGAATCAGCAGATCAATAAGTATCTGCAACAGATGGACTTCTACATTAACTTCACTCTGGATGAAGAATTTAAGGAGGTAATCAAATCGCCCATCCACGAGAACTTTAGTTACGAGTCCTTCTCAGAAGGCGAGAAAATGAGAATTGATCTTTCTCTTCTTTTCACATGGAGGGATATTGCCAAGATGAAAAATTCGGCATCCACTAATCTTTTGATTCTGGATGAGATTTTCGATAGTTCTTTGGACGGAACTGGCACAGATGAGTTCACTAAGATTGTTAGATATGCAATAAAAGACGCTAATATTTTCCTAATATCTCACAATACTCAAGAACTCACTGACAAATTTGATAATATTATTTCATTTGAAAAGGTGAACGGGTTTTCAAAAGTGGTATAGACAGTTTCTGAAGTGTCTATCGGGGGGTCTTCGGACCCCTTTTTTGCTGTATACTGGTTTCATACGAAACAAAGTCAATGGTCAACTACGAAGTCAAGGGACAACTGGCAAAGCTTCTTGCTACGGAAGACCTCATCATTGAGAACCGTAAGGTCTCTACGGCGTCCTTTGACGTGCATCGCAGGATTCTTACCCTACCACTCTGGGAACGTGCCTCTGGGGTCGTATACGACCTTCTGGTGGGTCATGAGGTGGGTCATGCTTTGTATACCCCAGACCTTGATTGGACTAAAGAATATCCAGAAGTTCCTAAGAACTTTGTGAATGTCTTTGAGGACGTTCGTGTAGAACGCAAGATGAAAAGTAAGTTTGCTGGACTAGCTAAAACTTTTTATAATGGATACTCAGAACTGTCTGCAGACGATTTTTTCGGAATTGCGGATGAGGATGTCAATGAACTGTCCTTTGTTGATCGTATCAATCTTCATTTCAAGATTGGTAACTTTATCGATATCAAGTTTTCCGATGAAGAGATCGTCTTTGTCCAACGAGCTTATGATACAAATACCTTTGATGATGTTCTGAAACTGTCTCAAGATGTCTTCAATTATCTGAAGGAAAAATCTCAGCACACGGAATCTGTTCAACCGCAGGAGACTTCTTCTCAGTCTCAACAGGACAGTGGTGAGAAAGAAACCACTCCTCAAGAGTCTAATTCTGAAGAGAAAGAAGAGTCTCCTAGCAATCAACAAAGTTCTTCCTTTGAATCTGATAGTAACGAACAGCCTGAAAAACAAGAAAGCCGTGGTGGAGATGAGTTTGAAACCATCACTGATTCCAATCTTGAAGATAATATTGAGTCTCTCATAACCAATAGTAGTTATTATGATCCTACTTATGCGGAGATCCCCCTTCTCGATCTGAACAAGTTTGTAGCTTCAAACTCTGATATTCATCAGTATCTTTCTAATTTTTATACTGAGTATGAACAAAAGGTTCAAGAAGAGTATGATATTTTCAATCCATATTCGAGCATTGATACCGAATACATTCAGTTTCGCAACTCAGCTCAAAAGGAAGTAAACTATCTTGTTAAGGAGTTTGAGTGTCGCAAGTCTGCAGATGCGTATGCTCGTGCAACCACGGCTCGTACTGGTGTTCTAGATTGCAGCAAACTGCACACATACAAGTACAATGAAGATCTTTTCAGAAAAGTAACTACTATCGCGGATGGTAAAAATCATGGACTGATCTTTGTTCTTGACTGGTCTGGTTCCATGTCAGATGTTTTCTTGGATACCATCAAGCAACTTTATAATCTTATCTGGTTCTGTCGTAAAGTTAATATTCCTTTCGACGTATATGCTTTCACTAACGAGTGGAAACGTGGTGGTCATTATAATGGTGAATACCATCAACCAGATCTTGAATATGCTTGTGAACGAAAGGAAGGTGAGTTCCAAATCGATAATACCTTCTCCATGATGCAGATCCTTACTAGCTCTTGTCGCAAGTCGGATATGGAGAATCAACTTCGGAATGTCTTCCGTCTTGCACACAGTTTGGATTCACGTTGTAGGTATCAATGTTTGTATCAGTATCCTTCTCGTCTTGGACTTTCTGGCACTCCTCTGAATGAAGCAATCATCTCTCTGAATAGTATTATCCCAGACTTCTTCAAACGTAACAAAATCCAGAAAGTTCAGACTATTGTTCTTACCGATGGCGAGGCTTGTTTCATCAAGATCAATCGTTCTATCTACAACGTTGATGGTAGTTATGCTTACATGGGTGTTCGTAGTGTAATTCCTGGTAACACTTATATCCGTGATCGTATTACTGGACAAACATTTAAGATCGGTGACGATCACCAAGACACCACCACCGCTTTACTTAACCAGCTTCGTTCACGGTTCCCCAGTATGAATTTTATTGGGATGCGTCTTCTCAACTCTCGTGATACCAACAGTTTCATTCGCAGGTACACAAAGTTTGATTATTCTGTTAGTGAAAAACTGATTGAAACTTATCGTAAAACCAAGTCCTTTGTTCTGAATGATGTTGGATATCATGCTTACTTCGGACTTTCCTCTTCCGCTCTTTCCAACGATGTTGAATTTGAGGTGAAGGAGGATGCAACCAAGAGTCAGATCAAGTCTGCTTTTGCTAAGAGCTTGAAAGGCAAGAAGATGAACAAAAAAATCCTTGGGGAGTTCATCAATTTTATCGCTTGAGACGGTCTTGAAAGTGGCACAAACCCCGTGCCACAGTCCGTTTTTCCCAGTATAATGTATACATACCAATGAGGTTCAAATGACCACCCGCGTGAACACTGAGTCCCTGATCGATTCCATCCGTGATCTTTACGGAAATGTTCTTACCGCTTCTGATGTACGTGCTTTCTGTGCTTCTCGTGGTATTTCGTACCCTACTGTGACTAAAAAACTAGAAAACTATAAGACCTCTCGTGGTAATTGGGATCTGACGGTGCAAGAAGCTCGTCAACAACTCGAAAAAACAGTAACCTCTCCTTCCGTAGTTCCACCTATCGAACAAAATCTTATCCCCGAAAAAGATGATACCTTCGTCCAGTTTGGTAATTTTAAGGATATTAAGCGTATTGTTCAGTCCCGTCTTTTTTATCCGACATTTGTTACGGGTCTTTCTGGTAATGGCAAAACGTTCTCGGTTGAACAAGCCTGTGCTAAGTTGGGTCGGGAGCTGATCCGTGTTAACATTACGATTGAGACTGATGAAGATGATCTCATCGGCGGATTCCGCCTGGTCAATGGTGAAACTGTTTGGCATAATGGTCCAGTCGTCGAAGCCTTGGAGCGCGGTGCGATTCTTCTGCTTGACGAAATTGACCTGGCTTCCAACAAAATTCTTTGCCTTCAGTCCATCCTTGAAGGTAAGGGAGTCTTCCTCAAGAAGATCGGTCGGTTTGTGAAACCTTCCGCTGGGTTTAATGTGTTTGCAACTGCCAACACCAAGGGTAAAGGTTCTGACGATGGTCGTTTCATTGGAACTAATGTTCTGAACGAAGCATTCCTTGAGCGTTTCCCTGTGACCTTTGAACAGTCCTATCCTAATCCTGCGACTGAACAGAAAATCCTAGAGGGCATTTCTCTGGATCTTGGTGTGGAAGATCGTGACTTCTGTAAGCGTTTGGTGGACTGGGCAGACATTATCCGCAAAACCTTCTATGATGGCGGTGTAGAAGAGATTATTTCTACCCGACGTTTGGTTCACATCATTCGTGCTTTCTCTATCTGGAAAGAAAAGTCTAAAGCAATTCAAGTTTGCATTAATCGTTTTGATGATGAGACCAAACAAGCCTTCCTTGATCTCTATGACAAGGTTGATGCAGATGTAAATTTCGGTGAAAACAATGGATCTGTGGAGTGAGTATAAAAAAGTTCTCTGGGAAATCTTTCCCGATCTAGAGAACATCTGTGACTGGGCGGACTGGGAGGAAAAAGGAACCTCCCTTTCCGCCAAGATCTACAACAGTGAAACCATCCTTAAATCTAGGGAGGTTGAGATCTGGGATGAGAAGTCATGTATTTACAACAACATCATTTATCCAAGAACAGGAGAGAACCTTCCCTGTTTTGGCATGGATTTGATGGGTTTCTTTGACAAGAAAGTTATCCTTGTATTTGACTTCCAACACCCTGTAGAGAATTATCTATTCTCGCACCCAGATCTTCCTAAAGCTGAGGGCAATTTCCGATTCTTTGAACCAGGAAATCATTTCTCAGAAAACATTTACGTTGCTAAATGTACTATGTCTGAAGTCAATGAACATCTTGATATGTTCAAAAAATACTTGACTGTTTACCGAGACATGGTAGAATGTTTAAAACCAAACGGCTTTGATGCCCGTTCTACATACGGTGATTTTGACAGGTACATGAAGAAACTTGACCCTGTAGGCGGTTATCTTTCCAATAAGTTTGGCAAAGAAAAAGCCGAATCACTTGTAAACGATTTCTTATTCTGTTATGGTTAATGCTTGGAGTTTACTTTACGATGAAATGAACGAGGAAAAACACGATAAGTCATACTATGAGTATGACCGAAATGACGCAGATCGTAAAAATCCTTTCGTTGATGGACATGGAGATGTCCGATATCCAGCAGATCATCCTAGTCAAGATTTTTGGCATGAGGATGGATTTAGTCTGACTGGTAATCCTGGAGCCGCAGCTCCAGATACAATTACGTTCTCTAGTGATGGTTATGCAGCTGCACAACCTGTACCCCTTTCCACTTACGCTGAAGACATTGTGACATTCAATTTGACTTCTGAAATCGAAGCTATTAAAAAAGAAGGAGGATATGAATATACTCCTTTGTCTAATGACACAAAATATATTTACGAATCACCTGATAAAGGTAAGACAGTCTATCGCCGCAAGTTTGGTGACTCTCCCACTAACAGGGAACTCATCAACGTTGAAGAAGGTGTAGATCGTTCTATCCAAGATTACATGCCTCCCTGGGGACATAGTGATATGGAAGCTCTCGGTAAGTCACAGATTGATCTCAATCTTGATTCTACTGAAAAGAATGGATTCTGGAAATACGAAGAAGATAAAACCCTTAAAGAGGTTCGTGATTATCTTTCTGGAACTTACCGTGCCCATTACACTTCTCAAGATTCCAAGACTCAGACTCTTGATTTGATTGAAAGTATTGGTGATGCAGAGGCATTTACCCGTTCAAACGCAATCAAGTATTTGTCTCGGTTTGGTAAGAAGAATGGTAAGTCACGACTTGACATTCTCAAAGCCATCCACTATTGTATCCTTCTCTACCACTTCTCTGGACTTCATAATGCAAACTCAAACTCCTATGAAACTTTCTGATCGTACTATTAACTTGCTTCGGAACTTCTCCAGCATTAATCAGTCGATCTTGTTCAAGGAAGGTAAGAAACTTCGCACCATCAGTGTGATGAAGAACATTCTTGCAGAGGCTAATATTGATGAGGAATTTCCCCAAGACTTCGGTGTATACGATCTTGGTCAGTTCCTCAATTCTCTCAATCTTTTCCAAGATCCCGAATTGAACTTCAATGGTGACAGTTATGTTACCGTAAAGGAAGGTAAACAGAAATCTAAGTATTTCTTTGCTGATCCCAGCGTTATTGTTTCTCCTCCCGAGAAATCAATCAACCTTCCTTCAGTTGATGTTGAATTCAATCTGAAGAGTTCACAACTAGATCGTCTTCTTAAGGCTGCATCTGTGTATCACCTGACTGACCTTTCTGTGATTGGTGAAGGTGGTGAGATTAAACTCATGGTTCATGATCGTAAGAACGATACTTCCAATGATTTCTCGATCGTTGTTGGGGAAACTTCTCAGAAGTTTGCTCTGCATTTCAAGGTTGAGAATATTAAGATCGTTCCTGGTACTTATGACGTTAAGATCTCTCGTAAACTTTTGTCAGAGTTTAAGTGTTCTGAGTACGATCTGACTTATTATATTGCTCTTGAACCTGATCTTACCTGGGAAGAATGAACATCTTTGTGACCGATCCATGTCCACGTCGATCCGCTCGGTCACTCCCCGATAAACATATCGTCAAAATGCCACTTGAATCCTGTCAGATGATCTCTATCATCTACAGCAAGTGGTATTTTAATTGGGGAGATATCTATCGGATTGATGGACAACCCTATGAAACCCGTAAGGGTGCTTTCAAAAGTCATCCCTGTACAAAATGGGCTGCAGAAAACCATTACAATCTTGCTTGGTTGATTGCTCATGGTATTGCATTGTGTGGGGAATATACTCATCGATACAATAAGATTCACTCATGCAATAAGACTCTTTTTGAAGCTAAAAAAATGTTTCATAGGGTGACTGGAACAGCGATTACATGTTATAGTATGGCTGATAACTTCGTCCGTGCGATGCCCGATGAGTTTAAACTTGACACAAGCATTGACACTTTTACTGCTTACAAGATGTATATCGCATCCAAATCTTGGGCTGCATCTAATTATCTTCGTGACGAATCCCGCAAACCAGATTGGTTATGAATAGTTCTTGGACACTTCCCGTCGAGGAAGACGGCGAAGATTATATTATTACATTTCCACCAGAACTTTTGGAAAAGGCTGGATGGAAACCTGGGGACCTTCTTAGTTGGGTCCCTCTAGATGATGACTCTTACGAATTGAGGAAAGTGAAAAATGCGGAATGAATTTTTGTGGGTTGAGAAGTATCGGCCTAAGACCATTGAAGATTGCATCCTACCAGAAAATATTAAGAAAACCTTTACGGACTTTCTAAATAAGGGTGAACTACCAAATCTTCTTCTCTCTGGTCCTCCTGGTATCGGAAAGACTACGGTAGCAAAAGCTTTATGTGAAGAACTAGGAGTTGATTATTATGTCATCAACGGATCTGACGAAGGACGATTTCTGGACACAGTACGGAACCAAGCAAAGAACTTTGCTTCGACCGTCTCACTTTCTGCGTCTGACGCAAAGCACAAAGTCATCATTATTGACGAGGCTGACAACACAACCCACGACGTACAACTCCTACTACGGGCAAATATTGAGGCGTTTTATAACAACTGCAGATTCATCTTTACTTGCAACTTTAAGAATCGAATCATTGAACCCCTTCATTCCCGCTGCGCTGTCGTTGACTTCTCCATCAACGGTAAACAGAAACCAGCAGTTGCATCTCAATTCTACAAACGTCTCAAAACGATCCTTGATCAAGAAGGCGTTGAGTCGGACCAAAAAGTCCTTGCAGAACTGGTTTCAAAACATTTCCCTGATTTCCGAAGAGTTCTGAATGAGTGTCAACGACACGCTGTTGGGGGTGAAATTGATTCCTCAATCCTGGCTAGTTTTTCTGATGTAAATATTCATGCGCTTATTAAGAACCTTAAGGACAAAAAGTTTCCTGAAGTACGTAAGTGGGTCGTCAATAATCTGGACAATGATCCTAGTGTACTTCTGCGGCGTCTTTACGATGCTCTTTTTGAAGCCGTTGACGGTCCTAGCATTGCTGCTGCTGTGCTCATTATTGCTAAGTATCAGTATCAAATTGCATTCGTAGCTGACCAAGAAATTAATCTTCTTGCAGCACTAACTGAAATTATGGTGGAGTGTGAATTCAAATGATTAGTAGAGATGAACTGATGCACCTTCGCCTTCAGGCATGGTTGCGGGAAAACAGTTGCGATGATTTGGAATATCTTGGTAATTGGGATGGGAAGCATTGGTACAGAATTGGTCCACATGAAGTCTCCGCAGACCAAGTAGAAGATTTGGAACTAGTAGGAGAAGTTGATGAATGATTTTAAATGAAAATGATGCGATATATGCTGCCAATAAGTTCATTGATTATTTTTCTAATACTGGAAGAATTGATGACTACCTACGTAGTGTAAAACTGGATAGGATTGCAAGTCAGCCTAAATCCATTCCTGGATTT
>Ga0222714_10002166_pt1 | contig 21191 bp, 20 predicted proteins | sample C33_3DmetaG_FD_165048 | JGI IMG/M metagenome (GOLD analysis project Ga0222714, IMG submission 165048) | Estuarine water microbial communities from San Francisco Bay, California, United States - C33_3D | ecosystem: Environmental > Aquatic > Marine > Unclassified | place: USA: California...
GTGCGAGAAAGCGCATCCACAGTTCCTGTAAAATCCGGCAAACTCACACTTTAGCACGATATGCCGGCGAAGCCCCCCATCCGGCAAACAGGCTGAACTAATGACAAATCAGGAAAAAATCTGGCAGGTAGTACACAGTATCCCCGCTGGAAACGTGCTCAGCTATGGTCAGGTCGCCGCGATGGCTGGCTTGCCCGGTTACAGTCGTTATGTCGGGTACGTGCTGAAACACCTGCCCCATGGCTCGAAGCTGCCCTGGTATCGGGTTGTGAATTCACAGGGAAAATTGTCGTTTCCACGGGACAGTGTGCAATACCAGACTCAGAAGTCCCGCCTCGAAGCTGAAGGGATCGTGTTTGTAAATGGGCGCTTATCGCTGAAAAAATTTGGCTGGGTTCAGGGACAAGCCTGAAAGCCCTAATCCTGTGAGTTGGTCCGCCGAAAGATAGCCGCGGGCGGTCGAATCGGTTCTACCGATTGCTGGCGGCGCTGCCGAGAGACACTTCCGCCAAGCCGCTACGAATCATGAACCAGAACAACAGAACACCGGGAAACGCGATCAGCGTCGTCAGGAGATAGAAATTGACGTAGCCGAGCGATTCGATCAATCCACCAGCCATTGTGCCGGTGAGGAACCTGCCGGCGATACTCGCCAGTGCGGACAACAGTGCGTATTGCGTCGCCGTAAAGCGCAGATTACACAGCGCTGATAGATACGCCACGACTGTCACGCCACCGATGCCACTGGCGAAATTCTCAAAGCCGATCGCGGCAGCCATCCCCCAGTTTGTATGCCCGACGATAGCCAGAGCCGCAAAGCTGAAATTCGACACTGCCATCAACACCAGGCTGGTCAATACCGAATGTTTCAGACCCATGCGGGTATACATGATGCCACCGATAAATATCCCGGCCAGGAAAGCAATGAACCCGAAACCGACATCATAGAAGGCAATCTCATCATTGCTGAATCCCAAATCGTTAAACAATAACCGCAGCGTGAGATTGGCCAGTGTATCGCCGACTTTGTGGATCAGCACGAAGCACAAAACAACCCAGGCTCCCTTTCTTCGCACGAATTCGGTGAGCGGGCTGAAATATTCAATGAGTGTATTGAGCACGCCCCTGGGTGGCACCGGTTCACGATGCCGAGCGGGTTCTCCCATGAAAAACCCGACCAGAATCGCCGGCAGCGTGAACACAGAACACGTGATATAGGCAACGGTCCAACCGAACCGCCCCGCCACGAGCAAAGCCAGTGCGCCTGCGGCTGCCGCGCCGATGCGCCAGCCATACTGGGACATTCCAGAACCGGTACCGAGTTGGTGTGGTTGCAATAATTCGATGCGATAGGCGTCAATAATGATGTCCAGCGTGGCACCGGCCACACCAAGAGAAATCGCGGCTATCGCCACGGTCAGCAGCGCCTCACCGGGATCCGCCACACCCAGCGAGATTACGGCCGCGATGACCAGCAGACTGATGAACCAGAGCCAGGAACGGCGCTGCCCATAACGACTGATGAATGGCAATTTGTAATTGTCGATGATCGGCGCCCACAGGAATTTGAAGTTATAGGCAAGAAAGGTGAGCGCAAACGCAGTAACTGCGCTCTTGGTAATGCCGTCCTGGGCGAGACGGGTGGTGAGCGTTGCCCCGATCAGGGCAAAAGGAAATCCAGAGGAGAGTCCCAGACAAAAAGCAGCCAGGGGAGCCGCCTCCACGTAGGGATGTACGCTGGCGGGAATCCAGGATTTGCTGCCACTGGCCCTACCCGGTTGAATTTCTGACATACCTTGTCCTTCTCGCAAAGGGGCCCTGTCCTCGACACGGGTATTAGTCGCGGAAATTCTCGAATTGCAGGGGAATGCCGAGATCGGCATCCCGCAGCATCGCAATCACCTGCTGCAGATCGTCTCGGCTCTTGCCAGTTACGCGCAACTTCTCTCCCTGAATTGCCGTCTGTACCTTGATCTTGGTTTCTTTAACCAGTTTCACGATCTTGCGAGCCAGTTCGGATTCAATTCCCTGTTGAATTTTGACAACCATCGTTGCCTTCTGGCCACTGGTCTGAATTTCGCCTTCTTGCAAACTCTTGGTATCGACATTGCGCTTGACGAGTTTCGCACGCAGGATTTCCAGCATCTGCCTGACCTGAAAATCGACCTCGGCGGTAACGACAATGTCGGAACCGTCATTCAGTGTGAACTCGGCAGCGATGCCCTTGAAGTCGAAACGGGTTCCTACTTCGCGATTGGCCTGGTCGAGGGCGTTGTTTACCTCGTGCATGTCGACTTCGGAAACCACGTCAAATGAGGGCATAGACTTTCTCCTTCTAGCTCTTCACCCGAATTCAGGGTGCCTGTTGGGACGCCCGCAGTGTAGCACTACCAACCCTGTAACTTAAGTGGCATTCGTCGGATAAATCCTGACCCAATTCTGATCGCCAGCGTAAAAAGTGTAAGGCTCCGCACTGGCGCTTGAGTCAGATAAATTTAGACATTTCGGGCTGCACATCGTATAAATCACGTGCACAGCGCAAGCGAATAGTTTGTTCGCCCGTGCTTTCAGGAAAAATCCCGCACCCAATGACACGCACTACGGATATCCAGTGGTAGCTTCCAGACACCTGTTGCTGTTCGGCGCATTGCTGATCCTGGCAGTGGCGAGCATCGTCTTTTCGCTACTCAGTGGCAGTGTGGACTTGCCTCTCTCTGAATTGCTGAGCGCCTTGTTCCATCCAGGTGAAGATCTTGCGGGACAAGTCGTGCGTGAGATTCGCGTACCGAGAACACTGGCAGCCTTCACAACCGGAGGACTGCTCGCGCTCTCAGGGGTAATCATGCAGGTATTATTGCGAAATCCCCTGGCTGATCCGTATATTCTCGGCATCTCAGGCGGTGCCGCCGTCGGCGCGCTCTCAGCGATATTGACCGGATTGGGGGGCTGGTGGCTGACAAACGCGGCCTTTGCTGGCGCACTCGTATCGGTATTGCTGGTCTTTGGCATCGCCAATCGATTCGGACGCTGGTCAGTCACACGCCTACTGCTCTCCGGTGTCGTAATCTCGGCGGGCTGGGGTGCAGTCATCAACATACTGCTGACAACCAGTTCCACGAACAATGTCCAGAGCATGTTGTTCTGGCTGATGGGAGATTTGAGCCAGAGTCAGGTGAGCGTGTGGCATGGCCTGCTGCTGCTCGCTGGCATCGTGATCGGGCTTATAGTAAGCCGCTCGCTCAATGTATTGATGCGAGGTGAGCTGATCGCGACCGGGCTCGGTGTAAATATCAGCCCGCTACGCATCCTGCTGTACTTCGCCGCTTCGTTGTTGACAGCAACTGCTGTCACGGTGGCTGGCTCTGTCGGTTTTGTCGGCCTCATCGTCCCGCACATGTTAAGATTGTTAGGCGCACGCGATCATCGTCTCCTGATTCCGGGATCGGTCTTATTGGGAGGCAGTTTTCTGGTCATCGCCGACAGTCTTGCGCGAACCGTGATCGCACCTCAGCAACTTCCCGTCGGCGTGGTCACTGCCGTCATCGGAGTACCGGCATTTCTGATCATTCTGCGCAGTACTATACGAAAAGCCTCATGAGCAGCTCGATAAACAGTCCTATGAGTTGCCTCGAACTGAAACAGCTGCGTGTCGAGATTGGTGACAAGATCGTTTGTAAGGATCTGTCCTTGACCATTGCGCCGAATGAGCGCTGGGCGCTGCTTGGCAAGAACGGCGTCGGCAAGACCACACTGTTGCATTCCCTGCTGTCACTGCATAAACCCGTAGCCGGAGAAATCAGGATAAATAACACGCCCCTGGTCAATTTGTCGCGGCGTGCGCTGGCGCGCACGGTTGGCATGCTGTTCCAGGAAGGACTGGCATCGCTGTCAGCAACAGTGATGGAAACCGTGCTGCTGGGCAGACACCCGCATACACAATCGTTGCTGACGGACTCTCCGGAGGACATCGCGATCGCGACGGCGGCTTTGGAGAGCCTGGAATTGACTTCTCTCGCCGATCGTCAGCTGGACACACTTTCAGGTGGAGAGAAACAGCGGCTGGCACTAGCAATGCTTATGGCTCAAACCCCGCAGCTGTTCCTGCTGGATGAACCAAGCAATCACCTCGATCTCGCCTTTCAACTTCGGCTGCTGCGCGTGTTGGAGCAGAGACTGGATTCACAAGCAGCCTGTTTGCTGATGGCAACTCACGATATCAATCTGGCGGCACGCTTCTGTAACCGCTTCCTGCTGCTGATGGGCAATGGCGAGTGGGCGGCGGGCACTCGGGACGAAGTGCTTACTGAGGCGCGATTGTCGTCAGCTTATGACTGCCCCATGCGAGCAATCACCGTTGACGACAATCATTTCTACTTCCCGGAACTGCCTGTCATTTGAAGAGGCTAATGCGCTCTTGCTTCAAAGCGCCAGATGGCGAATGTCTTCCAGCAGTTTGGCCAGGTAGGTAGAGAACAGCCCCCCATCGACCCCATTCACTGCCTTGTGGTCATAGGACAAGGTGATCGGCAGCATCTTGCGCGGCACGAACTCACCGTTACGGTAGACTGGCTTGATCGCGGTCTTGGCTACACCGAGGATCGCAACTTCTGGTGCATTCACGATTGGAATGAAGCCGGTACCGCCGAGCGCACCGAGGCTGGAAATCGTGAAACAGGCGCCCTGCATGTCTTCATTGGTGAGCTTGCGGGATTTGGCCTTGTCAGCTTGTTGCAGAACTTCATCGGCAAGTTGCCAGATGGACTTCTTGTCAACATTACGTATGACCGGCACTACCAACCCGGCTTCTGTTGCTACTGCCACCCCGATATGTATGTATTTCTTCTGGATTACGTATTCTCCGGAAGAGTGCAGGGACACATTGAACTGCGGGTATTCCTGTAGCGCCCGCGCGCAGGCCTTGAGCAGAAATGGCAGGAAGGTCAATTTGGTTTTGCGACGATCGGCTTCAGACTTCAGGCTTTCCCTGAAATCTTCGAGATCGGTCACATCGGCCTCATTAAACTGGGCCACGTGAGGAATGGCTGTCCAGTTTCTGTGCATGTTGTTCGCCGTGAGGCGATGCAGCTTGGACCTTGGCACCTTCTCAATTTCACCAAACTGGCTGAAATCGATATCCGGAATCGACGAAATTGCAACGGCTGAGGTGGTGCTCGCAGGGGCATTGATACGCGCCTTCACAAACGCGTGTATGTCTTCTTTGAGGATGCGGGACTTCGCTCCGGTACCAGGAACCTGTTGCAAGTCGACACCCAATTCGCGGGCAAGTTTGCGCACAGCGGGACCGGCATACACGCGGGCCGACGCATCCGTAGTGGCAGGTGCCTGAGCAGCTGTCGGTGCTGTTGCCGGTGCCGGTGCCGAAGCAGGAGCCGCCGCGGGGCTGACACTTGTTGTTGCTTTTGCTGCAGGGGCAGCAGCTTCCGGTTTCGTCGCGGGCGCCGAATCGGCGGCACCTCTGATCTTCGCAATCGGAGTGCCTGTCTTCACCTTGTCGCCAACTTTGACTAACATTGATTCTATGACACCAGCCAACGGCGCAGGAACATCCATAGCGGCCTTGTCAGATTCCAGGGTGATCAGCGAATCTTCAACGGCAACTGTGTCGCCGGCCTTGATATGCACTTCAATAACTTCGACTTCATCGTCCGTGCCTAGATCCGGCACTTCGATTGTCTGCTCTGCCGTGATTACAGCAGGAGCTGGTTCACTCGCCGGCTTTTCAGTAACTGCAGGCGTCGTAGCTGCACTCGATGCCGCGGCAGTGGTTGCCGGCTCGCTTTCCGATTTGGCGGCGGGCTTGGCTTCAGCTTCCCCCTCCACTTCCAATGTCAGCATCTCGGTACCCGTACTGACCTGATCGCCGAGATTCAGCAGAATACTCTTGACGACTCCCGCCTTCGGAGCCGGGATTTCCATCGCTGCCTTGTCGCTCTCCAGCACCAGCAGGGAATCATTCTCGGCGACCGTCTGACCGACAGACACGAGTAATTCAATGACTTCAACCTCACTGGCATCGCCAATATCGGGTACTTTAATTGTTTCTATTGCCACCGGAGCCTGCTCCTGAATCAGTGTTTTTTTAGGTAGTGATGCCGTTACTGCAGCAAGGGATTCGTTTTGTCCTTGCTGATGCCGGCCTGCTTCATGTACTCAGTAATCTCTTTCGCTGTGACAAGGTCGCGTTCTTTCAGTTCGGTCAGGGCCGCCAGCACGACAAACTTGGCATCGACTTCGAAATGATGTCGTAACTGCTCACGGATATCGCTGCGTCCAAAGCCATCGGTGCCAAGCACACGGTAGCTGTCAGGCACGAACTCGCGAATCTGGTCGGAATACGCCTTCATGTAGTCGGTCGATGAAATGACTGGCCCTTGTTGCTGCGCGAGTTGGCTTGTCACGTAAGCCTGTTTCGGCTTCTTGTCAGGATTCAGCATATTTTCGCGGCTGATTGCGAGCGCGTCTCGACGCAACTCGTTATAGCTGGTGACGCTCCAGACATCGACTACGACATTGAAGTCAGCGCGCAAGATTGCAGCCGCCTTGCGCACCTCGCGCAGAATCGTGCCGCTGCCGAGCAATCGCACGCGCAAATCACCCAGTCCCTTGCGAGGCTTGGCAACCTTATACTCTTTGGCACCACCTTCTTCCAGCAAATACATGCCGCGAATAATGCCTTCTTCACTGCCTTTCGGCAGTTGCGGATGTGCGTAGTTCTCATTCATCGTCGTGATGTAGTAGAACACGGACTCTTTCTGCTCGTACATGCGACGCAGACCATCCTGCACGATCACTGCCAGTTCGTAGGCATAGGTCGGATCATAGGTGACACAGTTGGGAATGGTCGAGGCCAGGAGATGGCTGTGGCCATCCTGATGCTGCAGGCCCTCGCCATTCAGCGTGGTACGACCGGCAGTGGCACCAATCAGAAAGCCGCGTGCCTGCGAATCGCCGGCCGCCCAACACAGGTCTCCCACACGCTGGAATCCGAACATGGAGTAATAGATGTAGAAAGGAATCAGCGGGAAATTATTGACGCTGTAGGACGTTGCCGCTGCCAGCCAGGCGGAGAACGCGCCGGATTCGGTGATCCCCTCTTCCAGCATCTGCCCGTCCTTCGATTCCCGATAGAACATGATCTGGTTGGAGTCAGAGGGATCATAGAGCTGACCAACTGACGAATAAATTCCCATCTGACGGAACATGCCTTCCATACCGAAGGTTCGCGCCTCATCAGGTACGATCGGGACGACCTGCTTGCCGATCTCCTTGTCTTTGCAGAGCGTTGCCAGCAGGCGCACGAATGCCATCGTCGTCGACAGTTCGCGATCGCCACTGGATTTCGTCTGATTCTCGAAGGCGGCGAGTGCCGGCACTTTCAGCTGCTTCGCTTCACTGCGGCGCTGCGGCAAATGTCCGCCAAGGGCCTCACGCATCTTGCGCATGTATTTCAGTTCCAGACTGTCTTCGGCCGGCCGGTAATACGGGACTTCAGCAAGCTTGTCGTCAGGGACGGGAATACCGAAACGGTCGCGGAATTTCTTCAGTGACTCGATATCCAGTTCCTTAACTGAGTGCGTGGTGTTCTGGGCCTCGGCGCCACCGCCGAAGGCGTAGCCTTTCACGGTCTTGGCGAGAATCACCGTTGGCTTGCCGTTCGGTTTGACAGCCTGAGCATAGGCGGCATATACCTTGTACGGATCGTGACCGCCACGATTGAGCGCCATGATGTCGTCATCAGACAGGTGCTCAACCATCTTCAGCAACTCCGGACTCTTGCCGAAGAAGTGTTCCCGTGTATACGCGCCACCACGGCTCCAGTAGTTCTGGTACTCTCCGTCAACAACTTCGTCCATGCGCGCCTGCAGGAGCCCTTCGGTGTCTGCCTGCAACAGAGGATCCCAATGTCGGCCCCAGATTACTTTGATCACATTCCAGCCAGCGCCACGGAACACGCCTTCCAGCTCCTGAATGATCTTGCCATTGCCACGCACCGGACCATCGAGCCGCTGCAGATTGCAATTGATGACAAAGATCAGGTTATCCAGCTTCTCGCGGCCAGCCTTGCTGATCGCACCCAGTGATTCTGGTTCATCAGTCTCACCATCACCGAGAAACGCCCATACCTTGCGATTGTTTTCCGGCAGCATGCCGCGACTGTCGAGGTATTTCATCACATAGGCCTGATAGATGGCCTGGATCGGCCCAAGTCCCATGGAAACGGTTGGGAATTGCCAGTAATTGGGCATCAACCAGGGATGAGGATAGGAAGACAGGCCATTGCCATCCACTTCCTGTCGGAAATTGTCGAGCTGTTTCTCGTCGAGTCGTCCTTCCAGATAGGAACGAGCGTAAATGCCCGGTGCCGAATGGCCCTGATAATAGATCAGATCGCCTTCGGTCTCTCCATTGGGACCCTTGAAGAAATAGTTGAAGCCGACATCATAGAGCGTCGCGGCGGACGAGAAGGTGGAGATGTGACCGCCGATTCCCGGATCATGCTGGTTGGCCCGCATGACCATCGCCAGTGCATTCCATCGAATGATGCCGCGGATCTCACGCTCCATGAACATATCGCCAGGCATCCGCTCTTCATTCAGCGGCGCAATGGTATTGCGATACGGGGTGTTGACCGAAGTCAGCGGAGAATAACTACTGGTGCGGGTTACGCGCTCCGACAGTTGACTGATCAGATAGTGGGCGCGCTCGGCGCCTTCGACATCGATGACAGAGTGGAGCGCATCCAGCCATTCCCTGGTTTCTTCTGGATTCAAATCGTTTTTCTGACTCATTTGTAGTTACCGTGGTCGGCCAGACGAGCTGGCAGTCTCTCTATGTAATTAATTTACAAAAACAGCGGCATTTTACCGTACAAGTCCCATGTCTTCTATGACTAAATACAATTTTTTGTAGTATTACTACATGACTGATGACACAGACTGGAAATTGCTACTGTTGTTTTTTATTTTTTTTATCAATATGTTGGCTAAGCAGCGTGAGCTTGTCTCGTGCCGGATTCGGGTGAAAATCCTCGAATAACCGCAAAAAACTACAAATCCATCTCAATGGTCTGAATCACTTCTGGCATTTCCCCAGCGGGCGCCCGCTGCACTTACTGATTAATGCCAAACAGTGTAATCAAGGCCAGCACACTCAGCCAGATTAACTGACTGCGCTCCAGCAGCGCCTGCAGGGCCTGGATCTCCTCGCCAACACGCTGGCGATCACCTGCTGCCGAGGCCCCCTTTCCAGTTTCAGGCTCGGTATAGGGCGATCCTTCCAGCGCATCCCGGGCAGACGCGTAGAGGATATCGGCATAATTGCCCTGCATGTTGAATTCCCAGAACATCTGTTTGAGGCTGGCAAAGCATTTCACGAAATTGCCGGCAAGCGAGAAGCTCAACATCAACAGGCGCACTGGAAGCCATTCCAGCACCCTGATAACGATAGCTATGCTGCGATCAGTTTCACCCTTTTCATCGCCGCAGCGACAATCTCGCAACTGATAACTCACATAGCTCACAACGATACCCAACGGCCCGGTGGCCATGTACCAGAAGAACATCACGAACATTTTTTCGAAACAGCGGTATGTCAGTTGCTTACTGAAAAACAGGGCAAGGCTGTGCTGATCGTCATCGAGTAGCGCAAGCGACTCCTGATCCGTGGCCATTTCCTGCTCCAGAAACTCGCGGCTGCGGCGCAAATCACCTGCCTGCCACATTGCCAGAAACTCGAGCGCCAGATTGCCGGGTTGGGTTCGATCGAATGCGATAAGCAGCACGAGCACATGTAACAGCATCACGAGCAATCCGAAGAAAGCTCCCTCCAGCATTAACAGCAGCAATCCGACGATCAGCAGAGGCACAGCATAGATAGCGAGTATGCCGAGTATCCAACTGTGCTCGGAGTGATTCGTAAGATCGGCTGTCTGCTTTGATACGTAGGCTCGAAACCGGAAGAACCAGGCATCACTGAAACGATCAAAATCCTTCAACCAGACATAGTTGATGGTGAGACAGATTACTATTACCAGAAAGTTCATGGCTACATTCAATCCTTCTTGGGCTCTGGCAGCATGGCACCGTGCAAGCTTGACTTGTAACGGTGCCAGTCGAAACAGGGTCCCGGGTCAGTCTTGCGTCCCGGCGCAACCTCACTGTGCCCCACAATCCTGTCTGAAATCAAGCCGGGGTAGCGCTGCATCAAGAGCAAGGTAACCGCGACCAGCGCCTCGTACTGGGCGTCGGTAAAGGGTTCAAAATCCGTACCTTCAAGTTCAATGCCGATAGAAAAATCGTTGCAGTTGGTCCTTCCGGCAAACTGTGATTCGCCGGCATGCCACGCCTTCTTGTCGAAGGGCACATACTGGCTCACTGTTCCGTCGCGCTGCACAAACAAGTGTGAGGAGACTTGCAATCCCGCAATAGTCTCGAAATACGGGTGTTGGCTAGTGTCGAGTGTATTGCTGAAGAGTGCGTCCACACAGGCAGTGCCAAACTCACCCGGTGGCAGACTGATGTTATGAATTATAAGGAGATCGATCGCCTCAGCAGACGTTCGGTCACTCTGGTTGGGAGAGTGCCGTTGCCGGGCACCGAGCAGAAGATTGTTTTCGATTGAATAGTGCATCCCGGCCCTGCGACAGACTCGCTCAGTAATGCGGTGCGAGCCATAGTATCACACGGACCGCGGTGTGCGGCGAGAGCGCCAGCGGCGATTTTCAGCATGCCGCCGTTGACTTAGTTGGAGTCCGACTTTGTACCGCTGATTTCGAAGACTGTCTTCGACACGACCGAGCGAGAGCGGGATGGGGTAAAGCGCGATTCACCTGCCTTCAGAGAGATAGCCAGACCCAATCGACTGCGAGTAATAGTGATCTTCGATTGACGGTCTGTGATGTTGTACATCTCGGGCTTCGAGACATTTCGCTTCAGACTGCACACCTGAAACGTGCCATTAATTTTGTACTCAATTGTGGCACTGGCGCCGGGCGCATCGAGATCAGTCAAGCAAGCCAACAAGTCATCTTCCATAGAGGGACTTGCAATGTCGCCGCTGCTGGCATCCAGCATGTCGCAGATCTCCCGGATGTCTTCCCGGTCCAGAATCTGTTTGCCGGCCGGACTCACGGAAGCTTCGGCCGGGGTCGTTTTGGTAGCGCTTTGCGCTGGGGCGCTCGACTTCGCGGCTGGCGCTGGACTCATCACCGCATTCACATCCCGGATGATCTGCGATTGCTCATTCTGTGGCATCTGCAACAACTCGAACCCCTCACACAATCGCTTCTCGAGCAATTTCAGATTGGCACTGCCAACTGTGCACTTGCCGACGCTCATCGCAACCAGCAATTGCAAGGTGTTTTTCGCCTCCAGCCAGTCTTCACTGGTTGTACCGCGATTGACCCCAATCAGAAACAACACACCACGCCACTTCGATTCGATGATGTTCGTAACTAGCGAGCAAATTTCTTCACCGTCGCACACTTCCCTGAGAACATCCTCGACCAGTCCGTCAATATCGAGCACCGGCCGATCATCTCGCTTGCCGCGATCGGCAGGTTGCGCAGCAAATTTTGTGGCTGGACCCGGCCTGGATTCATACCTGGCGATGGTCAGGTTTGGCTTCGACGCAGTATTGCCGGAATGTGCGGATTTAAGCACGCTGATCGCCGACTGGAACAAGGGCTCAAGTTTGAGCAGGAAATGTTGTTCGAACGATTTGATTACGACTAATCGAATCTCGAGTGGCAGATTGAATATACGTTGGGATTCACCAAAGGCCCACAGGCTTGAACTGACCAGTGCAAACTGTTTGTGCGCCTCTGCAGGCGAGACCGAGGGCAACTTGGCGACGAGCGCATCAATCTGACCGTGAAAGTCGGCGTACTGCTTCTGAGCCTTGCGATGCATGGCGCGCAGTGCCAGATCAATTTCCAGCATCTCGAATACAGCGGCATGCCGGTCGATGAGATGGCGCGGTGCTGATAATTGCTCTTTGCTGGCTTCCTTGCTTAACGGGAACAACGTGGCGAGAGTCAGTTGAAGAAATGCTTCTTCGAACAAGGATTGCTTGGCCCGCATCTCTCGCATGGCACGCAGGTAGGTTGAGTCTTCGACGAACTGACCATTGGTGCCACTCAGAAACAGGAAATCATCAACCGCGTCGAAAAACCCTGCGCTGAGTTTTTCCAGTTCCCTGCGAGCGCATTCTCGAATTGTGTTATGGATAGAATTGCCCTTGGCGCCTTTGTCGGCACCATTCCGTGTTGGTCGATTGATCACGGTGACTTGGTTCATGGTGTGCGCAGATTCAGCCTTGATTAGGATGGTGCCTTTATAGCACCGAGTGAATTCGCAGAGTTTGAATCGGTTCACAACACTCGTAATTTTAGAAGTTATCCATAAATATCAGCTGCTTATAGTTGTTAGAAAATTCTGGATTCATGAACCCGTTCACAAGTTTGCATTCCCGCTCAGTTGCGCCATAATTTGCTGGTGGCCCCACCTCATGAATCACGACCGGGTAAAAGCATCGGACAGGGAATGCTCGCTGCGAGTTTTATCCTGGGAATTTTCGCACTGACGTTTGTCTTCGACGACCTGCTCGACAAGCAGGTGAATCCCAATGAATCACCCCAGTACTTCGAATCTGTCGGCGGATTGCGCGACGTACACCTCCAGCAGAATCGACAGGGGCACTATGTGGCCAGTGGGCTCATCAACGACATCCCGGTCACTTTCCTGTTGGACACCGGTGCCACCGATGTCGCGATTCCGGCCCCAATCGCTCAGGCGGCCGGCCTGCGAGCGGGTAACGAATCACGCGCGTATACCGCCAATGGGTCTGTCGCCGTGTATTCTACCCGTGTCGACACGCTGATCATTGGTAACATTGTGCTCCACGACATCCCCGCCAGCATTACGCCATCGATGGCCGGTGATACGATACTGCTGGGAATGAGCGCACTGCGTCAGATTGAATTCACTCAACGGGGCGATCGCCTGACGCTCCGTCAATTACCGGAAACCTATTAATGCAACAACTGCCAGGTCTGCCCGTCGACCTCGACGCGCAAGTTCAGCGTGCCCTTGCCGAAGACATCGGCGCGGGTGATATCACCGCCGCACTGATTCGGAGTGACTCTCGTGTCAGCGCACAGATCAAATGTCGTGAACCTGCAGTGCTGTGTGGCAGTGCCTGGGTGGACCGCACGTTCGCCTCGCTGGACCCCCGCTTGCAACGGGAGTGGCACGCGACCGAAGGCTCGCAGATTGCGACGGGACAGAGTGTCATGACCTTACGCGGTTCTGCGCGAGCCATCCTGACCGGTGAGCGCACAGCGCTGAATTTCCTGCAGACGCTGTCAGGTACGGCCACCGTCAGCCGCCACTATGCTGAACTTATCGCGCACACTCGCGCCCGTATCCTCGACACCCGCAAGACTTTGCCAGGCCTGCGAACGGCACAGAAATATGCGGTACGGGTTGGTGGCTGCGACAATCACCGCATGGGTCTCTTCGACGCCTTTCTTATCAAGGAAAATCACATCGCATCCTGTGGCGGCATTGCCGAGTCAATCCGGCAGGCTCGCGATCTTGGTACCGGCAAGCGCATCGAGATTGAAGTGCAAACGATGGACGAATTGCAACAGGCCCTCGCGGCGCGCCCCGACATTATCATGCTCGACAACTTCACTCTCGACGCGATAGTCGCAGCCGTTGCTCTCAATCGGGGGACGGTAAAACTCGAGGCTTCCGGTGGTATCGACGAATCCACACTGGTCAAGATTGCGGAATCCGGCGTAGACTATGTTTCAATCGGTGCGTTGACGAAACACTGTCGTGCCATCGATTTCACTCTGCTGGTAGACGCGGCCTAACGCCGGAGTGCCACAGCAAGCATAGGAGGCATCATGCTTCATAAATTGACGAGCACACTCTGGAGTCTCGGCATGCTCTGTCTGCTCCCTGGCCTGGCCACCGCTCACCCAGGCAGTCTCGATCTAAACGGCGGGCATTACTACGGCCCTTCCTACCACTGTCATCTGCCAAACTGCGAGATTCCGGATACCTTCGAATTTGGCAATCTGCGACGGGACGGGGTCTTCACTGAGTACCGCGACCGGGAAAAATTCTTCAATGAAGATGACTGGTCATTCGAGGAAGACTGGGATGGGGATTGCCAATCTACGCGCCAGGAAATGCTGGTGCTAACCAGTCGAGCTACCGTCACCTACACCAATCCGCGCAATTGCATTGTGCGCACCGGCGAGTGGCTTGATGAGTACACTGGCGAGGTATTTACCGTTGCGAATCAGGTGGATATCGACCATGTAATACCCCGTATGTATGCCCATACTCATGGCGGGGATCGCTGGCCGGCCGACAAGAAATTGCAGTTCTCCAATGACGCTCTGAACCTGATCGTCACCGAAAAGCGTGAAAAACGACGCAAGGCCGATCGTGGTCCGAATCGTTATCTGCCCCGAGAGGAATTCCAGTGTGAGTATGTGCGCCTGTGGAACGCAGTCGCCGAGAAATACAACCTGGACCTGGAGAACCGAGACAAGAACGAAATCAAGCGCGTGCTGAAATCCTGTCCGGAGCAGTAAACGGCCAACAAGAGCGCACTTGACGCGCAAAAAAAAGCCGAACTTTGTTCGGCTTTTTTTGTGTCGGTGTTTTCGCTTGGTCTGTCAGATTAGGGAGCCAGAATGCTGATCTGGTCCATGCCATTATCTGGATCAAGCGTGTGCTCGCCAGCTGGGAAACCATTCTCTGACAGAATGTAGGCGAGTACGTTGGTGTACTCATCAAGGCCCAGCGAGCCGGGGTTATCAGCGGGCATCGTGCCCATCACTGTTTCCCACAGATAGATCAGCGGTTGTTTGTCCCAGGACTTCAGAGTATCCCGGTAGAAGCGCATGTTATGGCAATTCTTGCAGCTGCTTTCGTAAACCGCCGCACCCGAGCTGACTTGCGTCGCGGTGAATACACCATCCTTGACCGTCTTGTCCTGTGCGAGGGCGGATTGTCCAGCCAACAGGCCACACAATACAAACACATGAACCAATCCTGTTTTCACCAATTTCGTCATTGCAACATTCCTCTGAAGGTCAAGCTGACGGCTTTTTCCTTCCTAATTAAGCTTCAAAAATTCCAGCGGGGTGGTGCCTCGAAGGCCTGCTTGGGCAAGCCTGTATTTTTCGGCGACACCTTAAACCACCGGGCGCTTTTATTCAAGTCAGGATATCGGATATCACACCGGCGTTCATCGCGATTTCCCAAGTAAATCAGCTGCTTATTTACTTGCCGCCAGAGTACAGTTCAGTAAATGAATGCCAGCTTAATCTCCACTCCGCCGGTCGCAACAGCAGTGATGCTGATCACAATTCAGGGGAATTGTCGCCACAGCCGATATGCCTTGCATATACTGCCCATTCCCAATGGACAAACCGATGCCGCCGATCGACGAAGCGAACGCCACGCCTGAGGAACTCTGGGAGTTCTATATGGGCAAATACAAGAATCCAAATCCGCTGGCGCGGCGGTTGACGGATCGCTTCTTCGTGTCTGCGGGACAGGCAATAGCACGCCTGCCTGCCGACTTCCGGCTACTTGAGATCGGGTGCGGCCCCGGCGAATCGACGCGTCGAATCCTGCCAATGCTCAAAGGTCAGTCGTTGGAGGCCTCCGAGTTCGAGCAACGACTGGTGGATCTACACCTGAGTCGCGGGTTTCCAGTGCCGCTCAGTCAGGAATCGGTCTACGCGCTGCATCGCGCAGACGATGAATACGATTGCCTGCTGTTACTCGAGGTGCTGGAGCATCTGGACGATGTAGAGACGGCTTTGGGGGAATTGTTCCGGGTGGCCCGCCACTCGGTCATCCTCTCTGTGCCGAATGAACCGCTCTGGCGAGTGCTGAATTTTCTGCGCGGCAAATATTGGGCGGACTGGGGCAATACACCAGGGCATGTCAATCATTGGTCAAGTCGCGAGTTTGTCGAACTCATCGGCCGATACGGCAATATCATCTCTGTGCAAACCCCTACCCCATGGACGATCGTTCATGCCACAGTCAAGACCTGACAGCATGATCAGAACCCCGCTCACGGCACGCCTCCTCAAGCCTGTGCTCTTCGCTGTGCTCTTGCTATGCCTGTGTCTCGCCGGACTGGTTCTGCTCAATACCGGAGCAGACCTTGACGCCGCCCTCGGGCGAGTCGCACAAGGCATAACCAGCCTGGATGAAGTGAATCGATTGCGCTAACTTCTTTGAATACATGGTGTTACGAACATGCTATGCTGATTCGCTGTAATTCAGCGGTCCCGTTCCTGGATTTAACTGAGGTATCTTATGGCTACTGAGACAGCCCAAGCAGTCTACATATGGCAAGGCTTCGACAAGAATGGCAAGAAGGCCAAGGGAGAGGTCAAAGGCGTCAGTCAGGCGCTGGTCAAGGCACAGCTGCGCAAGCAGGGCGTTAACCCCATCAAGGTGAAACGCAAGCCCAAGGATTTGTTTGGACCCAAGAAGCAGAAGATCAAGCCGGGTGACATCGCCGTCTTCACTCGCCAGCTTGCCACCATGATGAAATCCGGCATTCCGCTCGTGCAGTCCTTCGAGATTGTCGGCGAGAGCCTGGAAAACCCTTCAATGCGCAGTCTCGTCATGGCGATTCGGGATGACGTCGCGGCCGGTAATAATTTTGCCGATTGTATTCGCAAGCACCCACGCTATTTCGATGATCTGTTCTGCAATCTGGTGGATGCCGGTGAACAATCCGGTGCCCTCGAAACCATGCTCGACCGCCTGGCGACCTACAAGGAAAAATCGGAAGCCCTGAAAGCCAAGATCAAAAAGGCAATGAACTATCCAATGGCCGTTGTCGGGGTCGCGATTATCGTCACCGGCTTGCTGCTCGTGAAAGTGGTGCCCCAATTTGCCGAAACCTTCTCCAGCTTTGGAGCCGATTTACCGGCCTTTACCCTGCTCGTTTTGAAGATGTCGGATTTCGCCATCGCCAACTGGTGGAAAGTATTGATCGGCGTGGTTATTTTCGGCTTCGTCTTCAAGGAGGCGAAGGTGCGCTCGAAAGCCTTCGCCGATGCGCTCGACCAGCTGTCGCTAAAGCTACCGATCGTGGGACCGATTCTGAACAGCTCCTGTTATGCCCGCTTCACGCGAACGCTCTCGACAACTTTCTCCGCCGGGGTTCCGCTTGTCGATGCGCTGGAGTCTGTCGCCGGAGCTACAGGCAATGTCGTTTACTTCCGCGCTACGCGCCAGATAAAGAACGATGTCACCAGCGGTCAACAACTTAATTTTGCGATCAAGAATACTGGCCTGTTCCCGCCCATGATCAACCAAATGGTTGGCATTGGCGAAGAATCAGGAGCGCTGGACAGCATGCTCGACAAATGTGCGGTCTATTACGAAGCTGAGGTCGATAACGCGGTTGACGGCCTGACCGCGCTGATGGAACCGATGATCATGGCTGTACTCGGTGTGCTCGTCGGCGGCCTGATGATTGCGATGTACTTGCCGATCTTCCAGCTCGGCTCGGTAATGTAAGCCACGGAATGGAAATTATCGCACTGCTGAACGCCAACCCCGCACTGTTTGTCAGCGTCTGCGTAGTTCTCGGGCTACTCGTCGGCAGCTTCCTGAACGTGGTCATTTATCGGCTGCCGATCATGCTGCAGCGGGAGTGGCGGGCACGGAGCTGTGAATTTCTTGAAATCGAGAACTCCGCTCCAGACAATAATCCTGCGTCGGCCAAATTTGCAGTCTTCAATCTGCAAAAACCGGATTCGCATTGCCCGCGTTGTGAGCACAAGATTCGCGCCTGGGAAAATATTCCGCTGTTCAGCTACCTGATCATACTCGGTGGTAAGTGCTCCAGCTGCAAGCAACCGATATCACTGCGCTATCCTGCCGTAGAATTCGTGAGCGGCATACTTTCGGGACTCATCGCCCTGACCTACGGTTTTACCTGGCTCACCCTGTGCCTGTTGTTCTTGTGCTGGGCGCTCATTGCCCTGACACTGATCGATTTTGACCATCAACTACTTCCAGACACAATCACCCTGCCGTTGATTTGGCTTGGACTGTTCGTCAACACTATCGATCTGGGATCAGGTGTATCGACTCGGGATGCAGTGATCGGCGCAATGGCTGGCTATCTCGTGCTATGGTGTTTCTACTGGATCTTCAAGCTCGCGACCGGTAAGGAAGGGATGGGATATGGCGATTTCAAGTTGCTTGCCGCACTCGGCGCGTGGATGGGTTGGCAAAGCCTTCTGCCGATCATCATCTTGTCATCGCTGGTCGGCGCTGTATTCGGCATTGTCATGATACTCGCGATGGGCAGAGACAAATCAGTGCCCATGCCCTTCGGCCCTTTCCTCGCCGGGGCCGGTTTTATCATGTTGCTGTGGGGATCGCAGATCAATGCGCTCTATTACAGCTATCTCGCCAGTTAAGATCTCGCGCACATGTTCGTAATCGGGCTAACAGGCGGAATCGGCAGCGGCAAGAGTACGGTTGCCGAACTCTTTGCCGAGCGCGGCATCGAAATCGTTGATGCTGATCTGATTGCCCGTGAAGTCGTATTACCTGGAACTGCGGCACTGGGACAGATTGCGAGCCATTTTGGCTCCAGCATACTCGCCGCTAGCGGTGAGTTGGATCGCGCCGCCCTGCGTAAGCGGGTGTTTGCCGATACCTCTGCGCGCTTATGGCTGGAAGGGTTGTTGCATCCTCTGATTCACGACCGCATTGTGCAACGCATCGACGCTTGCCAATCGCCGTATTGCATTCTGGCATCGCCATTGCTGCTGGAAACGTCTCAGCACCAACTCGTGAATCGGGTACTCGTCGTCGATGTCGATGAAACTTCGCAATTGCAGCGCACGCTGCAGCGTGATGGCAGCGATGAGGCGACGATTCGAGGCATTATTGCGGCCCAGATGGCACGCCAGGATCGACTTCGGCAAGCCGACGATGTGCTGGACAATAGTGGCGACAGAAGTAAACTGGACACCAACGTCGACAAACTGCATACACGCTATCTGGAACTCGCTGAAGAATTGCGATGAGTAAGTCTGAAATCAAATCCGTACACTGCCCCACCTGTGAGAAGCCAGTCGCCTGGCGCGAGGAAAATCGCTTCAGGCCCTTTTGCAGTGAGCGCTGCAAGCTGATTGATTTTGGTGCGTGGGCAGGCGAAAGGCACAGTATTGCAGGTGAGCCGGTATTTCCAGAGGAAGAATCAGACCCGCATTCGCTGCAGTAAGGCGGGTCTTGTTCTGCTTACAGCGGTGTACCGGTAATCGGCGGCGTATTCATATAGAGAAATTTACTGCTCTTCAGATGGGCGTCATTCTCTAGCGAGATGATGACCAGATTCCCATCCTTGGAGAAGCGCACCTTCTTGACCTTCTCACCTTCCAGCAACCCCAGCGTGTAGTCTTCCAGCAACAGGTGCGTGACAACATCGAAGAAATACAGCTTTACGTTGTCGGTGGCGACCAGGATAGTGCCGGCATTATTGAAGGTAGCGCTGATGGGAGACGCTTCCAGATACCACTCACCATCGTTGTTGAAGTAGTTGACCGGATCGATGTCCCAGATGCTGAACTCTTCCTGGAACTTGTCGTTGCCACCAGGACAGCTGTAAGCGAGACGATTGCCATCGGGAGAGATGCTGAAGTCCGTGCAGCTACTGCCTACCTGGACATCGGTACCCTCGACGAACGACAGTGAATTCGCCACCTTGTCGAAATTAAAGGTCACCAGATTCGATTCTGTTGTCAGGAAAACCCGACTGTGCACGGAGTCGTATTCGACGCGAATGGGCTCAAGTAACGGAATGCTGTCTACCAGGAAATTGGCGTTCGCATCCATCAGCCCCAACCACTTGCCGGTTTCAGTATAGGGAATCTGACTTTCAGGATTCACCAGTACGCGATCGATCATGAGTGAGAACACATTACCGTCGGCACCAATGGCCAGGTCACGCAGGGCCCAACTGTACTCGTGTGAGGTTGCATCCAGTCCGAACAGCGTCTGGCGTACGGCGTTATAGGAAACCTTGCCGGTTGTCAGGTCCAGTTTATAAAGACGTGACGATTCGGGGTGCACCGTGAAAAACACGAGGCCTCGTGCTTCATCCAGAGTCAGTTGATCGGGGATTGTATTGAAGGGATAAATCTTGCCGGTTTCACCCGTGATGAGATTCCGCTCAACCAGACGGTTCCTGATGGAATCGCCGATCAGTACCCAGCCATGGCAGGCAGGAATGAAATCCTGGGTTGGTTCCACCGAGAGGCTATCGGTAATATAGGAATCCACCGCTTCACCGGCACTTGTGGAGATCGATTCGAAGTTCAGCAATTCGAACAACATGGGATCCGATCCTTCGATAAATTCCATGCGTACACTGAATTGCTTGCTTTGAAAGATGCTGTTCGGAATATCGAGAATGCCTGAATTCAGGGAGTAGCTGGCACTGGTAATGGCAGCGATTGTGTTGCTGTTCGGCCCCGAAAATGCAGCGCAGTCAAACAGCTGAATGCCAGAAACCGTTGTTGAACTCGATGCGGTTGCGGGATCTTTTACGACCGCATTGATCAGTCTGAACACCTGTTGATTCGCATCGACCAACCGGAATTGTGCATACACCTCACCCATAGTCGACACGTTGATGCTGGGTACTTCCAGCGTGTAACCGTCAAACGAACTGACCTCGGGGTTGGTCGCGGGTGCTGCCCCGGGAGCAAACTCCAGTACCGCCCGCTTCGTCAAAAACTTCACACCGGTATAGGCCGGTATACGTTCGGCTACGGCAGAAGGATCCAGCGCGCTGGCGACGCGAAACCCTACATACTGACCGGAATTCAGAGCCGCATTCACAGCCCCGGTGACGTCAAACTGAACTTCGGTCAGACCGAAGGCATCTCTGGCGCCAATGGGTGCGGGAAAACCGATCGCATAATCGGTGTATTCGATCACGCCATTATCCGAGAAGAATTCGAGAATAATGGGTGCGGAATTGTTCTGGGGATAGATCTGGTCAATGGGCAGCTTCAGGGTGGCCGCGGCTACCGATGTCTGGGAGCCGAAGCTGAACACGAAGGTGGCTTTGTCCACATAGCTCGGACTGGT
>Ga0222714_10002167_pt1 | contig 21188 bp, 15 predicted proteins | sample C33_3DmetaG_FD_165048 | JGI IMG/M metagenome (GOLD analysis project Ga0222714, IMG submission 165048) | Estuarine water microbial communities from San Francisco Bay, California, United States - C33_3D | ecosystem: Environmental > Aquatic > Marine > Unclassified | place: USA: California...
TAGCGTGGTGCCGGTAGTTCCTCCAGGTGACCAAGTAAAGGTCCCTCCAGGAACAGTTGATGTTGCTGTTAGGGTTGTGGTTTGGCCTGCACATATTGTGTCATTTGTGACACTTACTACAGGAACGGGGTTAACTGTTACTGTTACTGGTGTTAATGCGGATGGACAACCAATTGTATTAATTGACCAGGAAATTGTACACAATCCATTATTGCTGCGCACACCCTGTGTAGTGCTCCCCGCGGTTACTCCCCCAAGAAAGGATGAGCCCCCTCCTCCTCCAGCCGACCATCCCGAGCCATGGTTTTGTGTTGACGTTCCACCACCACCACCATAGTATCCGCCGCCGCCGCCGCCGCCGCCAGCAGCATTGTATCCGGTTGATCCATTTCCTCCTTGACCGAGGGTTCCGTGGGTTGCCCCTCGAGTTAAGGTCCAAGCTACCCCTCCTCCTGCTTGCGTCCCTCCCGTACCGCCGTATCCCGAAGAATAATTTGCACTCGTTGTTCCTGATGTGCCTCCGCCAACTCCTGTAACACCATCTCTTCCGCCCCCAGCCCCTCCGCCGGCCACAATGACGCGATTAGCTAGCGCGGTTCCCCCCGTTCTAATATCCGTTGCTCCTCCGCCACTTCCCCCATGTTGACCTGCCCCTGAATCAATTCCTCCTTGTCCGCCCCCATTCCAGCCCATTACGCCGCCAGCATTTCCTCCCTTGCCTCCAACATATACACTAATGGTTTGTCCTGCCGTTAACGCTAAAGATCCCGTGGCTTGTCCACCCAATCCTCCTGTCGTGTTCAATCCATTTCCTCCCTGTGCGCCATATAATGTCACTGTATAATTACCAGTTACAGGAGCGGTAAACGTTTGTACTCCTCCTGTATAATTAAACGTTTGAGTTCCATTCACTGCGCCACCTTGTGCTGCAGTTCCCACATAATATGTTGTTGTTGTTGATATTGTTGGTGTGGTGTAACTAGCATTTGTTGAAAGTTGACCTGTGCCGTTAGCGTTTGAATACCAAACATAATTATTATTTTGCCCTGCTGTTGCTGTTAATGTTGCTGATCCGGGACCACATAACGTTACATTATTAGCCGTGGGGGCCGCTGGTGATGGATTTACTGTTACTGTAGCTGTTGCTGAAGCAGAATTACAATTCGGAACAGCGTAAGAGACCGTGTATTGCGTGGTCACAAGGGGCGACACCGTAACCGATGATCCAGTTAGATTTCCTGGATTCCACGTATACGTTCCTCCTGGAACATTTGCCGTTGCGCTTAGGGTTGCGGTTTGACCTGAACAAATGGTGGTTCCTGAAGTAGTAATCGTGGGTGCTGGATTTACCGTAACCGTGATTGGAATTGGTACAGAAGAACACCCACCACCCCCGTTCATAGGTGTTATAATAACTTGTCCATTAGTCCCGGGTGAGGCGCCTGTACCCAAGGAACTTGAAACTGATGTTGCAGATGGTATGGAATAATTTGCGCCGCCACCGCCACCGCCACCGCCACCAGCACCACAATTGTTTCCAACACTTCCTCCACCACCGCCGGCATAGCCACCGCCGCCACCGCCACCAGCAGAAAGTCGTTGATTACCACTTCCCCAGCCACCGCCACCGCCACCGCCGCCGCCGCCAAAGCCACCATTACCACCCTGGCCCCCTACCGTAGCTTGAGCACCGCCATTACCAGGGTTTACCCCGGTTCCTCCACCACCGCCCCCTGCAGCTCTATTCGAGCCACCGTTTCCTCCATTTCCTCCCCCTAATGCAGTACCATTTCCTCCATTAGTAATTCCAATACCACCATTACCACCAGAAGGCCCTCCAACGCCTGCGGCCCCACCAGCTCCACATGGGCCAGTAACCCCGTTTTGTGCGCCTCCCGAACCCCCAGCGCCTCCTGAAGAACCATCCCCAGCAGCCCCGCCACCGCCGCCCGCTGAAACTAAATGCGTGGTGCCTTGTAATAACCCTGAAAACCCGCCGCCTCCAGAAGCGCTTCTATTGTATGTGCGCGGCTGACCGGCACCGCCAACTACAACAGAATATGTTGTTCCTGGCACAACGGGAATCGTTGCAACAATCCTTCCCCCTTGTCCTCCTTGTATTCCTCCTGAATTCCCACCTCCTCCGCCTCGAGCATCAACAATCAATGAATTTACTCCTGCGGGAACTGTATAAGATTGACTACTTCCTGTGTAAGAAAACGTTATTGGGTTTGCAGGTACAGGAGATGCAATCTGGCCGGATGTTAAATAATATGTTGTAGTAGTATTTATTGTGGGCGTTGTAAAATTCGGACCCGAGTATACCAAATTTACTCCTTGAGGATCAGCATACCAATAATAGTTATTGTTTCCCCCGCTTGCAGACAAAGTTGTTGTGCCTGGGCCACATAAAACCGTGTTTCCTGAAAAACTAGGCTGTGTTGGTGACGGATTTACAGTTATCGTAATGGAGACACAATTCGGTCCGAACTGACCACCACTGTTATTGTTTGCATAATATGTGGTAGTGGCATTAGGCGTTACGGTTAATGTGGCGCCTGTTCCAATTTGAACTCCTCCGCATGAACCAGTATACCAATAAGTTGTTCCCATTGCCCCATTCGCAGTTAATGTTGCTGATTGACCGGCACAAATAGTTGTTGAGCTTGCTGTTATACTCGTTGGTGAGGTTACGCCTCCTGCACAGTTTGTTGATCGATAACCGAGATTACGATTAAACCCACATCCACAACCTGATGAGCAACAGTTTCCCAGGTTCAAATAAAACGTTCCCGTAGAGGGTGCTGTCCATGATAAATAAGACCCTAGACCGCAGAAATCATCATTTTGAGTTAAATTTCCAGAAGTAGGTTGAGTGGATATGGTTAAATATGGGTCTCCATTATAATTTGCGCCTGGTGCATATGCAGAACAATAAGTAAATTGATATGTACAGCCTGCTTGAGCCTGAAAACTAACATAACCCCTGCATGTATGATTAAAAATTTGCCACGCTAGTGTAGGCGACAAGGTTCCTAGGGGGTTATTACAATACGCTTGAGCATGTGTAATATTTGTTCGAATGGCTAGAATTAAGAATAAAAGTAGAGATAACCGTAGTCGCATTGGTTAGTTTTTAATTGTAAAAATAACTCAAAACTAGGACAAACGAAACGTTTTTATAATGGTTGCTATTAATTTTATTTTGAATATTCTTTATCAAAAAAGTTAAATGTATCTCATGCCTGATAATTCAGAAATTCAAACAGGAAAAAAGTATTAAAATTATAGGTGTGCATTTTACGTATTAAACCACGCCAAAAACTTGAAAACATGACGAAGAAATCACACCTCTCTGCTTTCTTTTAACGTGATTATTTAAAATCAAATACTTACGCCTTAAAGTATGAAGCTTTCCATGAATTTTGTGGTAAAATCCCCTTCAATAAATTTAGGGTCTTTCATTAACTTCTGATGAAATGGTATCGTTGTTTTAACCCCTTGTATAATATATTCATCAAGCGCTCTGCGCATTTTCAAAATCGCTTCTTCTCGGGTTTGAGCAACCACAATTAATTTAGAAATCATAGAATCATAATTAGGAGGAATGGTATAACCCGCATAAACATGGGTGTCAATTCTCACTCCGTGGCCTCCTGGCGAATGATAATCTGTGATTTTGCCAGGAGAGGGTCGAAAATCATTGTTGGGGTCTTCAGCATTAATTCTGCACTGAATTGCATGAAGAATTGGTGTATAATTCTTTCCTGAAATTTTTTCTCCTGCGGCTAGTTTTATTTGTTCCTTTACTAAATCGAAATTAATGACTTCTTCGGTTATCGTATGTTCTACCTGAATTCTAGTATTCATCTCCATGAAATAAAAGTCTCGATTCTTATCTACCAAAAACTCCACGGTGCCAACCCCTTCATAACGAACCGCTTTTGCGGCTTTTATTGCCGCCTCTCCCATTTTATCCCTCAACTCAGGAGTCATGAATGGAGATGGGGTTTCTTCTACTAATTTCTGATGTCTACGCTGAATAGAACAATCTCGTTCTGATAAATGACATGCATTTCCATATTGGTCTCCTGCTATCTGAATTTCAATGTGCCGTGGTTCTTCAATGAACTTCTCCATGTATACCCCGTCATTTCCAAAAGCAGCGGCTGCCTCTTGTCTTGCAGAATCCCATGCTTCTTGCAAATCATCTTCTTTCCAAACGATGCGCATTCCTTTACCACCGCCTCCGGCGGTTGCTTTTAGAATTACGGGATATTTAATCTTCTCCGCATTACGTTTAGCATCCTCAACATCTTTCAACAAACCTTCAGAACCAGGGATACAGGGAACCCCAGCCGAAATCATAGTTGCTTTTGCGGTAGCCTTATCCCCCATTGCTGCAATTTGTTCTGGAAGTGCTCCGATAAACTTTATACCATGTTCCTGACACACCTTAGAAAATTTTTCGTTTTCGGAAAGAAACCCATATCCGGGATGGATTGCATCAGCATTGGTAATTTCCGCCGCAGCTATAATATTAGGAATTGACAAGTAAGATTTTGAGCTTACCGGGGGGCCAATACAGACAGCCTCATCTGCGAATCTCACAGGAAGGGAATCTTTATCTGCCGTAGAATATACTGCCACTGTTTTAATTCCCATTTCTTTGCATGTGCGGATAACCCTCATGGCGATTTCGCCACGATTAGCAATTAGAATTTTCTTAAACATTCTTCATTAATTATGCTGGTTCAACCAAAAACAAAGGTTGATCGAATTCTACTGGTGTCGCATCATCAACAAGCACCTTCACAATTCTACCACTAACTTCCGATTCTATTTCATTGAACAATTTCATCGCCTCAATAATGCAAATTTTGTCTCCTTTTTTGATTTCTGTCCCAACTTCGACGAATGGTGGTCTATCTGGACTTGATGACCTATAAAAGGTTCCTATCATTGAGGATTTAATCGTTAGGAAAGTGGTACTTTCCGATGGCGTTGAAACTGGAGGTGCCGGGGCCTCTGTCGCAGTGACAGGTGGCTGAGCAGGTGATGTATTAGTTTGAGGTGTTGCGACTGTTGGAGCCATGTAAACACCAGAAGGGACAAGATTAGGTCCTTTAATGTTTATTTTAAACCCCTCCTTTTCAATTTCAACTTTACCAAGTCCGAGCTTAGAAACCAGTTTAATTAAGTCTTTAATTTCTTCGTTATTCATAGTTTAAAATTAAGAATTATATGCCCATTTAATATATACCGCGCCCCACGTAAATCCACCTCCGAAAGCACTTAAAATTATATTATCTCCTTTTCTTAGTTGATTTTCATAATCCCATAAACAAAGCGGAAGTGTCCCTGCTGTAGTATTCCCATATTTCTGAATATTGATCATTACTTTCTCTTTTGGCAATCCCATTCGGTTTGCTGTAGCATCAATAATGCGCAAATTAGCTTGATGCGGAACAAGCCAGGCCACGTCATCACTGCTTAAATTATTTTTTTCCATGATTTCTGCCGAAACTTCTGCCATATTTGTCACTGCAAATTTAAACACTTGTTTACCCTCTTGCTTTACGTAGTGCATCCTATTTTCAACTGTATGAATGCTGGCAGGATTCATTGAGCCCCCTCCAGGCTGAACCAAATACTCTCTACCTGAACCATCACTGCGTAAAATAAAATCTTGTACGCCAAAGCCTTCGGAATTAGGCTCTAATAATACCGCTCCGGCCCCGTCGCCGAAAATAACACAGGTCGTTCGGTCTTCGTAGTCTATAATGGAAGTCATTTTATCAGCCCCAACGACAATAACTTTTTTGTAGCGACCAGTCTCAATGAACTGCGCTGCAGTAGATATCGCATAAATAAATCCAGAACATGCCGCATTTAAATCATATCCCCACGCATTACTCATGCCTGTTTTGTCACAAACGATATTCGCAGTACTCGGAAAAGGATAATCCGGAGTTACCGTGGCTAAAACTACAAGATCAATATCCAACGGATTGGTACTTGTTTTCTTGAGTAACCCCTCTACCGCTCTAGCCGCCATATCTGATGACGCTCCATTTTTCAACACTCGTCGCTCTTTAATGCCGGTGCGTGTAATAATCCATTCATCAGAAGTGTCTACAATTTTCGCCAAATCATGGTTAGTCATTAAGTCTTCTGGAACATATCCCTGAACCCCTGTTATCGCGGCGTATATTTTGTTCATTAGTTGAATTCTTTTTTTATTTTAAGCGAGAGCTTATTAGTGGCAACCTCATTAGCGTGCAGCAACATATTTAACACGGCCTTTTCATTACTAGATCCGTGACCAATTACCACGTTTCCTTTAATTCCAAGAATGGGTGTTCCTCCATAGTTCTCAAAGTTAAACAAATTGAAATACTCATCATCTATTCCGCGCTCTTTTATGATGTTGTAAAACCCTTCTGCTTCCTTAAGCACTACATTTCCGGTAAATCCATCACAAACAATAACATCGGCCTTGTTCGTGAAAATATCTCTTCCTTCGATATTCCCTACAAAGCGAATTGATTCTGTGTCTTGGAGCATTTTATATACTGCCTGTGTTAATAAATTACCCTTAGATTCTTCGGCTCCAATATTTAAAAGACCTATTCTCGGTTTATCTATCTTTAGGACGTGTTCTGCGTACAAAGAACCAAGCTCTGCAAATTGACAAAGCACATCAGCCCTGCAATCCGCATTAGAACCAACATCCAATAATACAGATCGTTTACCGTTAACGCATGGAATTGTTGCTGTTATGCAAGGGCGAATAACGCCGGGAATGGTGTTAATTTTATAAATGGCCCCAACCAACATTGCGCCGGTATTGCCTGTGCTGGCAAACACATCTATTTTACCTTCGCTCAAATAATCCAGCCCAACCACAATTGAGGCATTGGGCTTTCTTGAAAATGCACGCGTAGGGTGGTCCTCCATGCTAATGATTTCGGGAGAATGTACAATCTCAAACCCTAAAGAATCTTCTTGGAGTGCATGCAATTCCTTTCGGATTTCCGTTTCGTCTCCGAATAAGAAAATTAAAGCGTCATCATTCAATGCGCGCTTTGCTTGAACGGCACCAACTAGATTTACCTTTGGGGCAAAATCGCCACCAGAAACATCTAAGCCAATATTCATGTAAAGCTAATTATACCGCTATTTCTTCTTTCTCTGCTACGACTTTTCCCTTATAATATAGTTTGCCCTCATGCCAATGTGCATGATGGAAAAGGTGCGGCTGGCCGGTTGTTGGACACGTTGCTACATTCGCGGCAACCGCTTTTTTGTGGGTTCTTCTTTTGTCTCTTCTCGTTGTCGAAATACGACGTTTAGGATGTGCCATTTTTAGTTATTATTTTTATTTAATTCAAATTATTCAATGCCGCCCATCTTGGATCAACATCACTTGTTCTATCTTGTGGTATATTAGGGCCTTCCAAAAACTTCAATACCTCTGGCTCACAGCCATCATTCTCGTGAATAAATCTTGTAGGTAAGGAAACAATTAAAAGTTCGTAGAGCGGCTGAAACATATCAATTTGGTAGCTGTCTAAAGGAAGGATAATTAAGGCCTCATCAAGGGATTCTTCCGTGCCGAACTTATAAATTAGCTCCATTGCTTCATTAATGTCAAGACTCATGTCTTCGTTGCACCGGTAGCACAAAACATCCAGCTTCGCTTTAATAGAAAGGGAAAGAAGCATCATTGTCTCTTTCTTTTCTAACTGAATCTTCGCTGTTCCGGAACCTTTGTTTATCCCAAAGCTCTCACAAGAATCAAAGAACGACGCTTCGAGTGCATACTCAAAGTGATGATTGCCAAGTTTTAACCCTGAAAACTGCAACATATACGGACTACTTTTAAGCATGATTGAAAAGCGGGTGTAAAATTACTGCATTTTTTTGAATTGCCCAAAGAACAACACTACGCAATCGCCTCAACCTCTTTATTACCTGCGCTAAAGCCCAAGGGATTCATGTTGTTTGTTGCATGATTCCTCCTGTTTCTAACAGCATCAACCGCCAAATAAAAAGCGTTTCGCATGCCCTCTACAGAAGACACCCCTTTGCCCGCAATATCAAAGGCGGTTCCGTGACCCGGCGAAGTTCTGATGATGTTAAGGCCTGCTGTGTAATTAACTCCAGCATCAAAGGCAATGGCCTTAAATCCAGTTAAGCCTTGGTCATGATACATTGCGAGTACTGCATCAAAATTAAAGCAACTACCTGCCCCAAAAAAGCCATCTGCTGAATACGGCCCAAAAGCAAGTATTCCTGCGTTTCTAGCATTGCTAATTGCAGGTGAAATTTGCTCCATTTCTTCCACACCTATGGTTCCTAATTCACCTGCATGTGGATTCAATCCAAGAACTGCAATTTTCGGCTTTATTATATTAAAATCTTGTCTCAACATAACATCAAGATTTTTTATCGCTTTAACGACCGTGTCTTTAACCACGAAAGAGGAAATGTCCTTTATGGCAATATGGTTTGTTGCCAAGGCTACTTTTAAACGTTCGGCACAAAGAACCATTAATGCGCCCTCTGCTTTAAATCGCTCATTATAATATTCAGTATGACCAGTAAACCCGGGGTAAATCCCGTGTATATTCTGTTTAGAGACCGGAGCCGTTAACACCGCATCTATTGTTTTTTCACTTAAGTCCTGAGCAGATTTTTCAAGCGCCCAAAGAGCAATATTTGCCGATGCTTCCGTGGGTTTTCCTTCAGTTACAGCCACATTATCTTTTGGACTTATAACATTCAGTTTTCCCTTTACGATCTGGCTTATGTTTTGTACTGTATGAACCTGTAATTCATCTAAATTCAATAGTTTCTTCCACTTATTTATTAGAGCTATAGGACAATAGGCCACAACACTCGACTCCTGAAGCAATCGAGGATCAGTAAAAAGTTTAACGATTAGTTCGGGGCCAATGCCAGCGGGATCACCACATGTAATTCCAATTTTCATTTTATGAGGGGGTATTTGTCCATGATGCATGGTTTTTAATAAAATTAAACAGCAATCTAACACCATATCCGGTTCCTCCTTTTGGGCTGTAATGCTTAGGTGTATCTAGCCATGTTGGTCCTGCCACATCAATGTGGATGAACGGAGCATTAACAAATGTTTCAAGAAATTTGCCGGCAGTAATCATTCCGGCATCAGATCCTCCGATGTTTTTTAAATCGGCGATTTCAGATTTCATTGGCTCTAAATAATCTTCCCAAAACGGAAAGGGAACTACCCGCTCATGAGTTTCTGTTCCTGATTTTTGCAAGTATGCTATCACACCTGGATCTGTGTTGCCCATAGCGATTGAGGCAGTTGTACCGATTGCTCTTAATGCCGCCCCTGTTAGTGTGGCTGCGCTAATAACCAATTCCGGATTAAATTTATCTGCATATGAAAGTGCGTCGGCGAGGATCATTCTTCCCTCCGCATCTGTGTTAAGTACTTCAACAGTGGTTCCATTAAACATGGTAATAATGTCTCCTGGCGCATATGCCTCTCCTCCGGGCCTGTTGTCTGTTGCTGGAATTAGACCAATTACCTCTACGGGTATGGATAATGCTGAGAGCATGTAAATTGCTCCTGCTACCAAGGCCGCCCCTGCCATGTCGCTTTTCATAGAGTCCATACTGTTGGGGGTTGGCTTTAAGCTTAAGCCTCCGGTATCGTACACCACTCCTTTGCCTACCAAGACAATTGGCTTCTTATTGCTTGGCTTCTTAGGCTTATATTGGATTACAGTAAAGGTAGGGGGGGCTACTGAACCTTTATTTACAGCGAGCAAACCTCCCATTTTCATTGATTTAATTTTTGTGTGATTCAGTATTTCCACAGAACAAAACTTAGACATACATCGTGCCTTAATCGCCTTTGAGAAATCAACAGCGTTCAAGTGTGACACCGGCATATTAACCATGTCTCTGGTCCAATTAACTGCAATGGCCATTACTTTTAAATGGTTAATTTGAGCTTTGGAGAGTTTTTTTGGGGCTATTATCTTTATTAGCTTTGGCGTAATTTTCCTGGTTAGAAATTCATCAAATCGATAATCAGACAAGAGTATTCCTTCTAAAATTGCGAATATGTCTTCGTCTAAGTCAAAACTCAAGGTGCTTATTTCTTGATAAATTAAGCGATATATTTCAGACCCAACAATTCGTTGTTTTTCAAGTGATTCTAAAAATAATTTTGGAGAAATAACGATTTCCCAAACGGACCCTTTACTATAATCCCAAAATACACCTTCTTTAAACGTGTTATTCGGTGCTAATTTAACATAAGTAGATTCTCCTTTGGTGGCGCTATTTGTGATTTCTATCATGTTGCAAAATTAACATTTAAACAAAGGAACCAGATGATTTTCTATACGGGATAAAATGCGCGGCACTAAAATTGGCGTTGGTAAATCGTAAAGCTTTTCTATTGGAAACCACATATTTCCAGCAGAAGGAACATCTTCCTGTACAATAACCACCGAATAATGAAGTCTCTGATGACTTAAAACATGAATCGCTCTATCAATGATTACTTGGGGTTCCTGTTTTATTTTGGTAAAAAACGCAGCCTCTGTTGAGAATTCGTCGTACGGAAAAACAAATAATTTTTCCCAAATAGATCCCTTTTGTTGCTGTATCATTCTTATTTTTCCTTTATTGAAATGTACCTTGAAAATTAAAAACCGATTAACCGCTTTCTTTTTTGGTTTTTTAACCGGGCGCAACTGCTGTGTTTGGTTTATCCGAGCCCTACACATATGGGCTAAAGGACAGTAAGGGCAAGAAGGGTCTTTTGGTTTGCAAACCATGGAGCCGAAATCCATCATTGCCTGGTTAAAATCACCTGGACGAGTAGGAGATAAAATCTCGTTAGCAAACTCAATTATCGTCCTTCTCATGTCACTGGATTCAACCGGATCAGAAAGATCCAGAAGCCTAGAAATTACTCGTATTACATTTCCGTCAACTGCGGCAACCGCCTTATTAAAACAAATTGAGCTAATTGCCGCCGCCGTGTATGGGCCTACGCCCGGCAGTTTTTTCAAGGACAAATACTCACTAGGGAAAACGCCCTTATGAGCGAGGTTGATCTCTTGAGCGGCCTTATGTAGGTTTCTCGCCCGTGAATAATATCCTAGTCCCTTCCACGCCGATAATACGTCCTGTTCAGAGGCCTTTGCCAATACATCAATAGACGGAAATGCTTCGATTAACTTATAAAAATACGGCGTGCCCTGATGTACCCTGGTTTGTTGTAACACGATTTCACTAATCCAAACAAAGTACGGGTTTTTCGTATTCCTCCAGGGTAAATCGCGTTTATTTTGATCATACCATTCCAAAATTGTGTGTTGAATATTAGACATTTACAATTTTTTTTATGTTTTTTTAATGAAAATCAACACTCACGTTGAATTCTACGCTATTTTTGTTCCGCGAATTTACAAATTGTCACACTTTATTAACATTAATCAAAAATGACTAAAGCAGATCTTGTTGCGAAAATTTCAGAAGAAACCGGATTAGAACGAACAGAGGTTTCTCGTACTGTTGAATCAATGATGGACTTTATAAAAAAATCACTTACGAATGGTCAAAACGTTTATTTACGAGGATTTGGAAGCTTTGTCGTGCGTGAACGCAAGCAGAAAACTGGTCGAAATATCTCCAAAAACACTACCATTATAATCCCCGCCCACAATATCCCATCATTTAAACCAGCGAAAGTTTTCATGGATCAAGTAAAAAGTAAGGTAAAGGTTAAATAGCCTTTTTTTGCAAATAATTTTTATTTGGCGTACCTTTGCACTCCCTTAAATGGGAGCTTTTGTTTTATTATAGATTCTACAACACTTATTAAATATATTGACCATGCCAAGCGGTAAAAAAAGAAAAAGACATAAAATGGCTACGCATAAGCGTAAGAAACGATTGAGAAAAAATCGTCACAAAAAGAAAAAATAATATTCTAATTGATTTTATTTGACCTTTGTGTCATAAAATTCTCCATTGAGTTTAGAGCTTATTGTAGATGTTCGGCCAAATGGTGTTTGGCTAGCATTGTTGCGTGAAGGGAAGCTAATCGAGCTTCATGAAGAACGGGGAAATTCAGATTTCGCTGTTGGTGATATATATTTAGGTAAAATTCGCCGATTGTCCCCAAGTCTCAATGCAGCGTTTGTAGATGTAGGCTATGAACGGGACGCTTTTCTGCATTATTTAGATCTAGGGTCAAATTTCAATTCCTTAAATAAATATACTAAGGAGGTAATTCGCGGGAAACAAAGTGTTGCCTCACTTCAGTACTTTAAGTTAGAGCAAGAACTTCAAAAGGATGGTAAAATTGATTCCATACTCTCCTCCAGTCAGTTCGTAATGGTTCAGGTTGCGAAAGAGCCCATCTCCTCGAAAGGCCCGAGGCTTTCTTCCGAGATAACCTTGGCGGGAAGATATATTGTTTTAGCCCCATTTTCTTCTAAAATTTCTGTTTCGCAAAAAATTCGTTCTCACGAAGAAAAAAAACGCTTGAAAGCGCTTATGGAGGGGTTGCTCCCTAAGAATTTTGGTGCCATTATTCGTACTGTTGCTGAAAATAAAACAGCGGAAGATATTCAACAAGATTTGACACAATTGTTAGAAAAATGGGATGCTATTTATAAAAACCTTAAAGGCAGCAATTCTCCCAAGCGAATCCTTGGAGAAATCAATACAACCTCATCCATATTAAGAGATTTATTAAATGCAGATTTCAGTAATGTTCATGTAAATTCTTCGGAATTATTTGAAGAAATATCTTTATATGTTCAGCAGATTGCTCCAGGGAAAAACAGCATTGTAAAGCATTACGACGGACGTATCCCAATCTTTGAGCGGTATGGGATTAACAAGCAAATAAAAGTTCTATTTGGAAAAAAGGTTCCTATTCCAAGTGGGGGCTACCTCATTATTGAACACACGGAAGCAATGCATGTGATTGATGTAAACAGCGGTAACCGCAAGGGTGCTGATGGTCAAGAATCTAATGCGCTGGCCACCAATGTAGAAGCCGCTGAAGAAATTGCTCGTATCTTACAACTTCGAGACATGGGGGGTATTATTTGTATTGACTTTATTGATATGCATGACCGTGAAAACAATCGGATTTTATACGATAAAATCAAATTGTTCATGAAGAATGATCGTGCAAAGCATAACATCATCCCTCCCTCTAAATTTGGCGTAGTTGAGATCACTAGACAGCGTGTTAGAGAGGTAACCGAAATTGAAACCAATGAGTCTTGCCCCACCTGTAATGGTTCTGGGGAAGTTCAGGCCAGCATACTCTATGCAGAAGAAATAGAAAACAATCTTGCATACATGATTCAAGATCTTGGAATGAAGCGCTTTTCTCTCCAAGTTCATCCTTATTTAGAAGGGTATTTTAAAAAGGGCGGCTTTTTAAGGTCGAAGCAATGGAAATGGTACTTTAAATTTAAAACCTGGATATCCATCATTCCTAATACGGCGTTTCATATTTTAGAGTATAAATTTGTTGACAAAAACCAAGAAATTATTCCTGAATAATGGCTCTCGATGGGGTTGTTCAGAGATTGATTATTGAAACGGAGCGTTATTGTTCATATCAAGAACGAAGCAGCTTTCAAGTAAAAACGAAACTACTCCGTAAAGGGGCTACAGAATCACAGATTAAACTTATTACGGAACACCTCATTTCTAAAAATTTTTTAAATGAGGCACGATTCGTTGAGGCTTATGTGCAAGGAAAAAGCCGAATCAAACAATGGGGTGCCCAGCGAATTAAGACAGGGCTTCACTCACATAATATTCCAGATACTCTGATTAATCGTGCTATTTCGTCGTTGTCAAAAGAAAAAAACCACGCGCATCTTAAGCGATGGATTGAAAAAAAACAAAATAGTTTAAAGCATGAAGAGGAGGGCCCAAAGAAACGTGCCAAAATAATTCGTTTTTTAATTTCCAAAGGGTTCTCTCTAGATGAAATATTTTTGGAGCTTTAAACCTTTTTTATAAAAAGCCCCTCGTCTAATTTAACAACTTTAAGGAGCTGATTCTTTGTTAAAAATTTAACACTTAAATCCCATTGCTTATTACTGCAATCAATGTTTCTTCGAATATCGATTAAGGGTGCCGGCTCGTTTGAACACGCTTTTAAAATTTGTCTATCTAAATCTGATAAAACCACATGTTTCTCCGGTCTCATTTGTGGAAAAAACAAAACTTCTTGAATCGACTGGTTATTTGTTAACAACATCACTAGCCTGTCCATTCCGATTCCAATTCCCGAAGTAGGCGGCATTCCATATTCCAAGGCTCGAAGAAAATCCTGATCAATAAACATTGCCTCATCATCTCCCCGCTCAGAAAGTGCGAGTTGTGCTTCAAATCGCTCGCGTTGATCAAGAGGATCGTTCAACTCCGAATAGGCATTCGCTAATTCTTTACCATTAATCATTAATTCAAAACGCTCTGTCAAAAAGGGGTTTGCGCGATGGCGCTTACATAAAGGAGACATTTCAATGGGATAATCTGTTATAAATGTTGGATTAATAAATTTAGTCTCGCATTTCTCTCCAAAAATCTCATCTATTAATTTCCCAATACCCATTTCTGGGGATAAATCAATGCCAATTTCGTTGCAAAAATCACGCAGTTCTTCTTCTGATTTTCCTTGAATATCAAACCCCGTATGTTCGAGAATCGCATCTCGCATACTGATTCGTTTAAATGGCGCTTTTAAGGAAATTTGTTTTTCCCCAACCATAATCTCAGTTGTCCCACAAACCGTTAAAGCAACTTCTTCAATTAATGACTCAGTAAAGCCCATCATCCATTCGTAATCCTTGTAGGCAACATACAATTCCATTACAGTAAATTCAGGATTATGGGTTCGATCCATGCCTTCGTTTCGGAAATCCTTTGCAAATTCAAATACTCCATCAAACCCACCCACAATTAAGCGCTTTAAATATAATTCATTCGCAATACGTAAATAAAGCGGTATATCTAATGCGTTATGATGAGTAATAAACGGTCTTGCCGCTGCTCCCCCAGGAATCGGCTGTAAGATTGGGGTTTCTACTTCTAAAAATCCAAAACGATCAAACACCTTTCGAAATACCGAAAATACCATTGAGCGTTTTGTAAATGTATTTTTCACCTCGGGATTTACAACCAAATCTACATAGCGTTGGCGATATCGTAATTCGGCATCAGTAAAGGCGTCGTGTATATTCCCTTCTGAATCAACCTTTGGTAAAGGGAGCGGTTTTAAAGACTTACTTAAAACGATTAAAGACGTAACATTGACGGAGATCTCACCCATTTGTGTTTTGAAAACCGAACCTTCAACACCAATGAAATCACCTAAATCGAGCAGTTTTTTAAATACTTCATTGTAGAGGGTTTTATCATCGCTTGGACAAAGCTCGTCGCGATTTATATACAGCTGTATTCGCCCTGAACTATCCTGCAACTCGGCAAACGAAGCCTTTCCCATAATACGCTGACTCATCATCCTTCCAGCAATTTTCACTGTTTCATTTTCTAGATAGTCGGCCTTAATCGAAGCGGTTAAATGCGAAACCTGAAATGTCGCTGCCGGATAGGGTTCAATGCCCAGTTCTCTAAGTTTTGATAAAGACGCGCGGCGTTGTATTTCTTGATCGGAAAGTTCTTGACTCATTTAATGTGTGTTTAACGACGTAAAGATAACGGATGTTTGGGTGTTTATAGATTAAATAGAAGCATTCCAACGCTAAAATATATAAATAGCCCTATAATATCATTCAGTGTGGTGACGAAAGGCCCTATGGCCAAAGCTGGGTCAATTCGATATCGATGTAGAAGCATCGGAAATAGCGTCCCGAAAATTGCGGCAAAAACGATAACTGTAAGTAGTGCCAAACTAACAACTGATGCAAGCTGGATACCAGAAAACACTGAGGCAACTAGAAAAATGATCCCTGATAAAATGATTCCATTCATTAGGCCAATTCCCGCCTCTCTAAGTAGCCGTGGAAACACCCGTGTTAGCCCGTGATCTCCCTTGGCGATCGACTGAACAACAATTGCGGAAGACTGAACACCAACATTGCCCCCCATCGCGGTAATTAGCGGAATAAAAAAAGCCAGAGCTGGTAATTTCGAAATTCCTCCTTCAAAACTTGAAATCACCTTCGCTCCGATAGTGCCTCCCACCATGGCAATTATCAACCATGGTAGCCTTGAAATTCCTGATTTTATAAAAGACGAATTAGAATCATTACGGTCACTAATCCCTGTTGCCATTTTGAAGTCTTTATCTACTTCTTCTCGAATGTAATCCACAACATCATCCAAAGTAATCCTGCCAACTAATTTGCTTTGATAGTCTACCACGGGAATAGAGACCAAATCATATTTTTCCATGATTCTAGCAACCCTTTCTGCAGGATCACTAGTTTTTACCTTAATGATATTTTTTGATTGATAGAGCTCCTCTATGGTTGTACGCGTATCCGCGAATAATAAGCGTTTCAGGGAAAGTACACCGACTAGTTGATCCGTCTCATTAACGACAAATATGTTGTAGACTTTTTCAACATCTTCAGCTTGCTTTCTTAATTCAATTAAGGCTCTTCGAACGGTCCATTCCACATGCGCTTTGAAAAACTCTTTTTGCATTAGCCCCCCAGCAGTGTCTTCGTCATAATTCAATAAGTCTACGATATCTTCAGCCGCGTCATCATCCTCCATGTGAGAAATAACCTCATGGATTTGGTCTTCTGGTAACTCCGATAGAATGTCTGCGGCGTCATCTGAATCTAAGTTCTCAAGTTGATCTGCAATTTCTTTTGATGACAAGGACGCAATGAAGCGGTCGCGGACCTCCTCGTCTAACTCCATTAAAACATCGGCTTGCAGGTCTTCATCTTCTGCCAAGTAATAGATGTATTTTGCCTCTTCATTCGAGAGCTTGTCTAAAATTTCAGCTATATCTGCATAATGGAGAGCTAGTACCGTTTCTTTGAGCCAAATAACATCGTCGTTAGCTACGCGCAAACGTATTTCTTGTAGAAATTCCTTTGTTAGTTCGTGGCTCATGAATAATCAATATTATAAATATATACGCAGAAACCCGTAAAAGGTTCGAATTCTATACGAGGGCAAGAGATCGGCTTTTAAGGTCTTTGTTTTTTAACCTTTTTTGAATTAATCAAGGCGTTAAGCAGGGTACTGTTTAACTTCGCCTGAATATATTTTTCTGAGATTTTATTCCAATCTAATAATTCCCATACTGCGGCTAAATAATCTGCACGTCGATTTTGATAATTTAAATAGTATGCATGTTCCCACACATCTATTCCCAGTATTGGAATTCCTCGATCAGCGACAAAACTCATTAATGGGTTATCTTGATTTGCCGTTGATACCACACAAAGCGTTTGGTTTGGCTTAAGAATTAACCAGGCCCAACCTGAACCGAAACGAGAAGATGCTGCGTTAAACAATTCCTTTTTTAATGAATCCATAGAGCCAAAAGTTATGTTAATTGCTTCCATCAATGCCTGGTTGCATTTTCCTTGCTCCGTTTTCGGTGCCAATATCTCCCAAAATAATGAATGATTAAAATGGCCTCCTGCATTGTTTCTTACTGCGTCTTGTCCATCCGATGGAAGAGATATTAAAATTTGCTCGATGGTAGCCGATTCTAAAGAGGTCCCTTTAATCGCTTTATTCAAATTATTTACATAAGCATTGTGATGCTTTGTTAAGTGTATTTCCATGGTTTTCGCATCTATATTTGGCGCATAAGCGTCATATGCATATGGTAATTTAGGAAGCGTAAAAGTCTGCGAAGTTGACACACCCACAAGCAAGAAATAAATTAAGAATAAACTAAGTCGCATTTTTTATTGGTAAAGTTATAAAAGATATCAAAACCGCTGAGGTTAAACTTTCCTCCTTTTGCTCTTTTCTTCGTATTTTTGAACCCTTAATAAATTAACCACTATCATGGGGTTTCGGGAATATAAAGAGCTGAATCTAACTAACATTACAGAAGAATTACTTGCTTATTGGGAGGCCAACAATATTTTTAAAAAATCTATAGACCAGAACGGATCCGCCGGAAATTTTGTTTTTTACGAAGGCCCCCCATCGGCCAATGGATTTCCTGGTATTCACCACGTAATGGGGCGGGCAATAAAAGATACGTTTTGTAGATATAAAACGCTGAAGGGATTCAAGGTCAATAGGAAGGCTGGATGGGACACCCATGGTCTACCAGTAGAGCTTGGCGTTGAAAAAGAATTGGGCATAACGAAAGAGGACATCGGCACTAAAATCACAATAGATGCATATAATACCGAATGTAAAAAGGCGGTGATGAGATATACTGATATTTGGAATACCCTTACCAGAGATATGGGGTATTGGGTTGAAATGGATAAGCCATACATAACCTATGACAGTAAATACATGGAGTCCGTGTGGTGGTTATTAGAAACCCTCTATAAAAAACACTTACTCTACAAAGGTTATACTATTCAACCATATTCTCCAAAAGCCGGCACGGGTCTATCCTCTCACGAGTTAAATCAACCCGATTGTTATAAAAATGTAAAAGACACCTCGATTGTGGCTCAATTCAAATGGCTTCCCAACCAAACAAATCCATGGGGAACATATGAGAATAACCGTTATTTTTTAGCTTGGACAACCACTCCTTGGACGCTTCCTTCCAACACTGCTTTAGCCGTTGGACCCGGAATTGATTATGTGCTTGTGTATACTTTTAATCCCTACACAAATGACGCCATCGAGGTGGTCTGTGCTAGAGCATTAGTTTCATCGTTGTTTAGCAAGGGGTTTTCTCCCGTAGAATCCGTAGAATCCCTCATTCTCCCTGAGGATAAAAAAACCATTCCATTCCTTATAGGTACCGCGCACAAAGGTAACGACTTATTAGGCATACGCTACGAACAGCTGCTCCCATATTGTTTGCCTTTCGAGCGCGCAGAAGAAGCATTTCGGGTTATCGGCGGGGCTTTTGTAACCACAGAAGACGGTACGGGAATTGTGCACATTGCGCCAACTTTTGGGGCTGATGACGCGCGTGTAGCCCATGAAGCAGGAGTACCCCCTATGTTAGTCTTGAATGAATCTAGTCACCCAGTGCCCTTAGTAGATCTTCAGGGGCGCTTTAGACCAGAAATGGGCAGCCTTGCTGGTAAATACGTAAAACAAGCATATTATGATGAGGGGCTCGAGCCTGAAAAATCAGTAGATGTTGAAATCGCCATTCGTTTAAAAGAAACTGGATACGCTTTCAAAGTTGAAAAATTTGAACACAGTTATCCTCATTGTTGGCGAACCGATAAACCTGTATTGTATTACCCTTTAGACTCTTGGTTTATTCGGGTTTCTGAGCATCGCGAAACATTGGTAGAACTAAATAAAACAATTCAGTGGAAACCAGAATCAACGGGAACCGGTCGCTTCGGTAAATGGCTTGAAAACGCAAACGATTGGAACTTGTCTCGTTCGCGTTATTGGGGAATACCAATCCCCATTTGGAGTACTAAAAATGGTGATGAGCGACGTTGTATAGGGTCTCTTGAATCACTAAAAGCCGCATGCGAAGAATCCGTTATGAAAGGATTTATGAAGGAAAATCCACTCAGCACATTTGAACCCGAGAATATGAGTGCAGAGAATTACCAACGTGTTGATCTACATAAAAATCAGATGGATGAAATCATCTTAGTTTCACCAAGCGGAGAACCCATGCGAAGGGAGGAGGATTTAATTGATGTTTGGTTCGATTCCGGTGCTATGCCTTTTGCGCAGTGGCACTATCCCTTTGAAAACAAATCATTTATCGAAAACGGCTCTCATTATCCGGCGGATTTTATTGCTGAAGGGGTTGACCAAACCCGCGGATGGTTTTATACCCTTCACACGATTTCAGCGCTTGTATTTGGGAAGGTTGCGTATAAATCTGTGGTTTCTAACGGTTTAGTATTAGATAAGGTTGGGCAGAAAATGTCTAAACGATTAAAAAACACGGTTGATCCTTTTAAAATCTTGTCTACCTATGGAGCAGATGCAACCCGTTGGTATATGCTAACAAATGCCCAGCCTTGGGATAATTTAAAATTCGATGAAGCAGGAATTAAGGAAACCCAGCGTAAGTTCTTTGGAACCTTATATAATACCTATTCATTCTTCTCCCTATATGCAAACATCGATGCTTTTGATTGTGACACAAAAGAAATCCCCTTGGAGAATCGTCCTGAAATGGACCGATGGGTTCTTTCACGATTGAATAGTTTAATACAGCAGGTTGACGATTTTTACCATCAATATGACGCGACAAATGCGGGGCGTCATATCCAAGATTTTGTTTGTGATCATTTATCGAATTGGTATGTTCGCTTAGGAAGAAGGCGATTCTGGAAAAATGAAGATTCTGTTGATAAGCTTTCAGCATATCAAACATTATACTCCTGTTTAAAAACAATTAGTATAATTTCAGCGCCGATTGCCCCATTCTATATGGATCGCTTGTATTTAGACCTCACACAAGGCAAGAAGGAGGAGTCCGTTCATTTAGAAAAGTTTCCCATTGCTTCAGATTACGCCATAAACTCCGAGTTAGAACAAGAAATTGATTTAGCCCAACGAATTACAAGCATGGTATTAAGTTTAAGAAAAAAAGAAAAAATACGAGTAAGACAACCATTAAAACAAATATTAATTCCCACGCTTCCGGAACCATTGTTTAGCTATGTTAATCATGTTGCTGAATTGGTAAAATCAGAGGTAAATGTTAAAGCTATTACCTGGCTAGATACTCAAACTTTGAATAAACAAATTCGGCCGAATTTTAAGGCAATAGGCCCTAAATATGGCCAACAGATGAAGGGAATTGCGGCGTGGATCAACGCCCTTTCTGCAGATGAAATTAACGACTTCGAAAACAATCAAGGAGCAAGTTTTATAATTGATGGCACCCACATTCAATTAGTTCTTTCGGACGTGGAAATAACCACTAAAGATGTCCCGGGTTGGGTAGTAGCAAGCGAAGGCATTGTAACTGTGGCGCTTGACGTGGAAATTACCCCTGAATTAAAAGCGGAAGGGATCGC
>Ga0222714_10002168_pt1 | contig 21185 bp, 17 predicted proteins | sample C33_3DmetaG_FD_165048 | JGI IMG/M metagenome (GOLD analysis project Ga0222714, IMG submission 165048) | Estuarine water microbial communities from San Francisco Bay, California, United States - C33_3D | ecosystem: Environmental > Aquatic > Marine > Unclassified | place: USA: California...
CGTGTGCATTGACGGCACGTTCGCGACGCCATGCAACTCTCGTGCGCTTGATTTTGGCGCCGATTTGGTGATTCACAGCGCATCTAAATTCTTTGGTGGTCACAACGATGTCCTCGCTGGCGTAATTGTCGGTAGAAAGGATGCCGTCGACAAGGTCAAGCAGTTCCACAATATTCTCGGGGGTGTTATTGATCCGCATGCGGCGTACTTGGTCCTTCGCGGTTTGAAGACCTTGGCTCTCCGCGTTGAACGTCACAACGACAGCGCCATGAAAATTGCAAAATTCCTTGAAGCGCACCCGAAGATTGAGCGGGTGCACTATCCTGGTTTGCCCAGCCACCCTGATCATGAAATAGCGAAAAAGTATATGAAGGGCTTCGGTGGAGTGGTTTCTTTCGAGGTCAAGGGTGACCTTTGGCAAACGGCGAAGTTTATTGACTCGTGCAAGTTGCCGTACATTGCGCCGTCGCTCGGTGGCGTCGAGTCTCTTATCGAGCAACCAACTGTGGTCTCGTACTGGGATCAAGGTCCGGAAAAGCGTGCGGAAATCGGAATTAAGGACAACCTTGTTCGTTATTCCACCGGTATTGAGGATTATGCGGATATCGAAGCCGATATGGCTCAAGCTCTCGACTGCATTTGATGGAACATATCCACCTGAAGTGAGTGAGTTGTAATTAGAATTAATAATGGCAATCATAGACGCGTGTCGATGAATGATAGTGTGGAAACGTGCGTGAAGGAATGTCCGAATAATATTAAACATGCGAGCTAATGTGTTTGCATCGTAACTTTTCTTTACGCAGAAACTTCTTCGACCTCTTTCTCAACCCAGCGATCGTTCTCCTTGATGAGCTCGATGAGCGCTTCCGTCGCCTCCTCGGACGGAATACCCTTCTTCACAACCTCTTTCCCAACGTATAAGTCGATCTTACCCGGAGCACCACCGACATAACCGAAGTCAGCATCCGCCATTTCACCCGGACCGTTCACGATGCATCCCATGACGGCGATAGCGACGCCCGGCAAGTGACCAGTCTTCTCTTGGATTTGCGCCGTCACTTCTTGCAAGTCGAAGAGCGTACGGCCGCACGACGGGCAGGAGACGTATTCGGTCTTCGTGTTACGCATACGGGAGCCTTGAAGCAAACCGAAAGACGTGGTTCTGAGGAAGTCAGTCGTAACAGCCGCGTCAGAGCCAGTGTATTGAATCAACACACCGTCACCAAAGCCGTCAACGAGCAAACCGCCGACTTGAGAACCAGATTGAATGACAATGTCAGACTTGTCGCCGGCCGCCATGAACATGTGGTGAATGACCGGGACCTTGGCACCAGCCTTGGCCATCTCTTCGGCGAGACGACGGGAAGAGTGAAGTCGAGACTCGGAGGACGCAGTCTTGATGAGCACCATGACGGCGTCAGACGCGGCAACCGCCTTGATTTGCGCGGCAGTTTCGGTACCGTCCAAGGTGACCGCCATGCGGGCGGCACCACCCGGCAACGGAGCACCAATCTCATCAACAGTCACGAGAGCGATGGAGTTCGCCAACGGAGTCGACTTGAGGACGGCAGCCGGGACAACAATGCCGACGCCGATTTCTTGCAAGCGGCGGATGGATCGCAACGCCTTTTCTTCAGACGCAGCCGGGACTTCACTCAACAAGATGGAGTCAGATGTGGCGATGTCGCGAAGCGGCATACCAACGGCGAGCTTCGCACCCAAGCTGCGGTAGAAAGGATCTTCCGAGGCGAGTTCCTTCGTGCTCACCGCGGTGAGCACAGAGCCATCGCGGTGGAGAATGTTGCGGAAGTCAATGGCATCGTCAGCCTTTTGCACCGGCAAATCGCCCGTGCGGCGAGTGAACGTCTTGAAATCACGAACAGTTTCTTCGAAGCCGCCCTTGACCCCAATGTTTTCGGCGCACGCCTTCATGCCGAGGTTGGCTAAGCGTGTGCACGGCTCAATTTCGAGCTCGGACGCTTCAGTGAGGGACACGCGAATGGTATCTCCGAGACCGTCGAGCAAGAGCGCACCGATACCGATGGAAGACTTCATGCGGCCATCTTCACCTTCACCGGCTTCGGTGACACCAAGGTGGAGAGGGTAGTCCCAACCAATCTTGTACATTTCGTGGGACAACAAGCGGTAGGCTTGCACCATGACGAGAGGGTTGGACGCCTTCATGGAGAACACAAAGTTGTGGTAATCGTGCTTGCGGCAAATGCGCGCAAATTCGAACGCAGATTCCACCATACCCATCGGGGTGTCACCGAATCGGGACAACGTACGCGCGGACAAAGAACCATGGTTGGTACCGATGCGCATCGCGACGCCGCGCTCCTTGCACTTCAACACGAGCGGCGTGAACACCTCTTCAATTTCAGCCAATTCAGCTTCGTATTCCTCATCCGTTTCGTACAAGATGTTTTCAAACTTCTTACGACCATCGGCAAAGTTACCCGGATTCACGCGAATCTTATCAAAGCATTCCGCGACCAAAAGCGCGACTTTCGGGGCAAAGTGGATATCCGCGATGAGCGGCGTGTTGTATCCCTTGGCCACCAACGTGTTCTTAATCTCCACGCACGCCTTGGCTTCTTGCATACCTTGAACAGTAATGCGTACCATTTCCGCACCAGCATCCGCGCATCGAATAACTTCCGCCACCGTCTTCGCCACGTCCCGCGTATCGCTCGTCGTCATCGTTTGCTTCACGATTGGATGCTCCGAGCCAATCTTCACGTTCCCCACGTTCACCGTGCGCGTCTTACGTCGCACCGTCTCCGCGTGATTCACGCAATACTTCCCAGTAGGTATGAGCACGCCGTTTTCATTCATCGCGTACTCCTGGCTCACCGCTTGCGCGCGCGGTTGCACCACCCGTCGCGTCGTCGCCCCTGACCTACGCGCGCATCCGCGCAGACCCTGGCCGTGCGCCGCGCGATGACCTCTCGCGCGCGCGCCCGCGCTCGTCGTCGCGGACATCATCCTCGTCGTCGTCGTCGTCGTCGTCGTCGTCGTCGTCGTTACGGCGTGTGTGACGCGTGCCCCCGTGTGACGCGCGTCGTGTGCCGGCGCACGGCGCGCGAGCGTTGGATACGGATATCGGATAACTCTCTCTCGAGAGAGACGACGACGCCACGCGCGAGGTCGCGGTTTGGGCCGAGGTCGTCGTAGTGACGCGCGTGGAGGCCTTTTGGGGGTGTAATGCATTCGGGGCGCTCGCGCTTGCATAGTATGGATGTTGATGTGTCTATATAAAGTGAAATCCACACTCGCTCGCTCGCACGCCGCCGGCGCCGCCATATGGACAGATTGGTAAACCGCAGATGGGGATCGCGATGATGATTATATGTACTATGGATGTGAGTATCACTGATGAATGTCCGATGATGGACCGCGGCCTATGGCCCATCCCATCCCCATCCATGGATGACGACGACGACGACGACGACGAGGACCGTGGACGGTGACGGCATTGCGTGACGCTTGCACTCACACATCCACCACACCCACCCGTACGATCACGATGGCGATCACGATTGGCACACCGATGACGTTCACCGTGCGCGCGGCGAGACACCCGCGGAAGAAAGCCACCAAGGGGCACACCGCGAACCGGCCGAAAAAGCTCAGACCGTCGGACCGCAACCGCACGCCGGTGTCGTACCCGGAAGTGAACCCGGCGGACGTGCCGGCGGTGATGACGGTGTTGAGCAAGTAGATTGCTCGACGATGACGACGAGGATTTAGATTTAAACACCACCACGGAACGCGCTAGGTCGTGGTGTGGTATAGGATTCTTTAAGGGTTTTGGGGTTTGCGAACGCGCGCGCGGGACGGCTGTAACGCGCGATTGTAGTGTGACTTGAGACGCATTTATGACAACAATCATCTCTGTTTAGGTGTTTTCCTCTTTTGTAGCGCGCGTTTCGTGTGATGATGTCGTATGATGACAGAGAGAGGTGCAAACGCGCGCGCCGGGCGGGGCCTACCCACGGCGAGGCGCAGACGTCGTACGCGTTAATTTACAACCCATCTTCTTCTTTTGAAACGTACGCTTTGAAGATGGGGACTAATAAAGAACTCGCTAGAATTTGAATAGGATGGTACACCACGAGAGGTAGCAAGTACGCAGCGACGTCGGGATTACCTTGGAAAGTTGTCGCGATGAGGGGCAAACCAAACGCGAGCGTCTTGTGCGAACCCATGTACAAGGCGGCGACGCGGTCTTGGCGCGTGAACGAATCAATCGCCGATGACGAGGCGTAGATCACGCCTTTGTGGAGCACTAAAAATGCGAGCAAAAATACCACCAAACGCAAGGTGGAATCGAAATCTAACACACCCGCCTCGCTCGTCTCCGCGACGACAAACGTCTTGGCGATGATGCCGAGCAATATGACGTCGCTCAACAACTTGCTCGGTGCCTTCATCGCACCAGACATTGCGTTCGCCACGCCCGCGTTTTGACGGATAAGTATGCCAGCGATGACTGGCACAAATGCCCCGACGAAAAGCTTTGAGCTGCTCACCACGGGATCTATCGACGAATCCACGCCCAAGTAGGCGTGAATCATAAACGGCGTGAGAAAAATGCCGAGCAGATTACTCGACATTGAGTTCAACAGTGCCGCCGAAAAGTTCCCCTCCGCGGTTTGTGTAAATGCCACACCACTTCCTACCGTCGTTGGTAAGCACGACATGACGAATAGCCCGTCAACGATCCTCTCGTCGAATACTTCGTTGGCAATCAACGCCGGCGCGCACGCGGCGATAACCGCCGGAGGAAAAATAAAAATCATCCCATGAATAAACGCATTAAGTTTCACATCCAGCGCGGCGCTTTTCAACACATTCACATCTAAACCCAACCCTGCAATAAAAAATAACGCGCTAATCGCGTACTTTTCGGCGTTTCCATTGCCCGAGCTCAACGCGCCAGTCGCGGCGTCTCGCACCGGCGAATCCGCCCCCGCCACCGCGAGCACCCCGAGCACGCCAATCAAAAAGAAATTCTCCTTGACCGCATCGAGCAACGATGGCGTACGCACATCCTCGTCCTGGCTCGCGTGCGCGCGGCATTCGCGTCGACATCGACGATGACACGACAGCGACACCGATGGCGCCCGCTCCGTCTTCATCATCATCATCATCAGCGTTTTGCCGCGCATGCGCATCGCCACCGCGGGTACGCGCCGTCGCGAACGCCGCATCGCATCGACCCGCGTCGTCTTTACCCCCACCCTCGTCCTCGTCGTCGCCGCGCCGCCGCCGCCCCCGACGCCGACGACGCCCATGGGGCGCGTTACTTTGTCGTCACGTCTCGCCTCGCGAATGTGGACGACCATCGTCCTCGCGCGTGCGTCGATCGGTCGCGCGCGATCGCGCGCGCGGTACGATGGGGGCGTCGATGGGATAACGCGTGCGTTGCGCTCGCTCGCGCCGTCTACGAGCGCGCGGGATTGCGACGACGACGGCGGCGGTGACGGCGGCGGCGGAATGCGACATCATGATGATTACGTCGCCGTTCGTCGTTCGTGGACGCTGGATGACGCACCGTGGCGACGCCGAACGATGTGGACGAGCGCGAGGTGCGATAAGAAAGCATACGGCGGCGGTGGTGGGCGAGGCGGTGCGGGTCGCGGGTCGGGGAAAGCTGAGGTTGGGTACAAAGGACGTAAATTGGGGAAGTCGAGCGACGATGACTCTGACGGCTCTGACGGCTCTGGCGATGACGATAGGTCGAAGAAAGCATCGAAGCGACCTGGGTTGAGTGCTGAATGTCAGGTGCAAAGATATAGAAAGGTTGAGCGCGCTGGAAAAGGTACATTGCGTTCGAAGAAGAAGACGGATGGAGACGCAAAAGAGACGCGGTCGCTGACGTCGCCGAAAGCGGGTGGAACGATTGATGTGAGCGAGGGTTCGACGTTGAGTGAGTTTGCGAGAAAGTTAGAAATGGAGGTTATAGATTTAGAATCAGTGTTGGGGAATTTAGGGGAGTCTTTAGCGTCAAGTGAGGATGTGGTACCGACGGATGTCATGGAACTCGTCGGTTTGGAGTTGAATGTCGACATTCGCATTGTGGCTGACCCAAATGCAGATGCTGCGCAGCTCGTGCGACGACGAGCGATCGTGGCGGTCATGGGACACGTTGATCACGGTAAGACGACGCTGTTAGACTCGTTACGGAAGACTTCAGTCGCGGCTGGTGAGGCTGGTGGTATCACGCAACACATTGGCGCGTTTGTCGTTGAGCTTCCGGGAGGACATGGGTCGTTGACGTTTCTCGACACCCCAGGACATGCAGCGTTTAGCGCCATGCGACAACGTGGAGCTACGGCAACTGATATTGCCGTGCTCGTTGTCGCAGCGGATGACGGTGTGATGCCTCAAACTCGCGAAGCCGCAGCGCACATTCAAGCTGCTGGCGTGCCGATGGTTGTGGCGCTCACGAAAATTGACAGAGAGAATGCCGACCCAGTGCGAGTGAAAAATGAAATTTCAAGTATGGGCATCATACTTGAGGAGTTTGGGGGTAAAGTTCAGTGCGTGCCAGTATCCGCGATCACGGGTGCGGGATTATCAGATCTCGAGGAGTGCTTGGTACTTGAAGCGGATACGCTCGATTTAAAGACATCAGAAGTCGGCAAAGTTTCTGGAGTTGTCTTAGAGGCGCGTTTGGACAAAGGCCAAGGCCCAACGGCCACCGGTTTACTTGAGTCAGGCACATTAAAGACTGGTTCACACGTCGTTGTTGGTTCGCAATACGGAAGAGTACGCAGCTTGCGCGACGCTGCAGCGAAGACTATCGACACCGTCGGTCCATCGGAACCTTTTGAACTCATAGGTTTAAAGGGTGTGCCTTCAGCGGGAGATACCATCATCAACGTGGACTCAGAATCGCGTGCCAAACGAATTAGTGAAGCGCGCGCTGAGCGCGAGGCAAGAATAATTCGCGATGCGCAGGAGGTTATACCCGAAACGGAGCAAACCGGCGCCGATGTCGAAGAGCGTGGTCATTTGAATGTGATCATCAAAGCTGATGTGCAAGGCACTGCAGAGGCTGTGCGTGATTCGTTATTAGGACTAAGCACAGATGCCGTGAGCTTGAAGGTTGTGTACATCGGTGTAGGTGCAATCACTGAGAGTGACATTAGTTTGGGTGCCGCCATCGGCGCACCCGTGCTCGGTTTCAACGTGCGCGACCCGCCAAATACGCTCGCAAAGTTAGCCAAACAAAAAGGTGTTCGCATCGTGCGACATCGAGTAATTTATCACCTGCTTGATGAAGTAGGAGAGATGCTCACTGGCTTGGCCCCCATGGAGGAGCACGAACAGGTTGAAGGTGAGGCGAGCGTGGTGCAGATTTTCGATATGTCTGACAAGAAAGGAAATAACGCCACCATTGTCGCGGGCTGTGTCGTCGGTCAAGGAGCCATGAAAGCCGGAGAAAAGTTCAAGTTATTCCGTGATGGCAAGTGTCTGCACGAGGATCTTCTCGATTGCGCATCTATGCGTCGACATCGCTTAGAGGTTGACTCTGTCGGCAAAGGCAGCGACTGCGGGATATCGTTATTGAATGTCGTCGACGTTCGCATGGGTGACGTCATTCAGTGTGTGTCAATCATCAAGAGGCCTTTGCGCACGGTTAAAGTAGAATCTGGCGGTGCGCGCGTGGTGAAGAGTTAATGCATGTAGGAGTGCGTGCGCATACCGCTGGCGCGTTTCCAGTCGAGCGCGCGCGCAAATTCTAGAACGAGTTGTTTTTATCAGTCTAAATAGTCTATTAATACACATTAGGTCTAGTCGTTCTCACAACGGACATTTGCTTTCAAATGCTTGCTGTTCCGCTCGGCACTTCTCAAATTGATTGCTCCTGTAATCCAAGCAAGCCGCGTACGCATTCGTCTCATCCCCGCACTTGCCCTTCAAATCTCTCAACACCTCCACCATGCATCCCGTCATCGCCGCGCCCTCCTTCAAGCACTTCTCCGGATCTTGATCGCTCTTCTTACACGCCAAAAATGCCGCTGTTTTACCCGCGCATCGCTGTTGCAGATGCTTGTGCACGGCGAATAACACCGAACTCGTCGGCACGTCGTGATCACCCATCCCCATGGTGCGCGCGAGGTGTCCCGAACGAAATGTGCGTGCACTGCGTGTGACTCACGCCGCCTCTCTCGCGAAGACGTCGCGTGCGATGGGCGAGCGAGAGGTGCGCACTCGATCGGCCGCCGTCGCGTCGACGTGTCCCGCGCGCGCGGCGGCGTTGACGCGCGACGTTGCCCATCCAGGAGTGATGCCCTAGGTGAAAACATAGCAACTTAGTATACTACAGTATGTGTTTTGCATATAATACACGATGCTAGATCTATATAACTCATATCACGATATTCGGACAACCGGCGTGTGGGTTGGCACGTGTGGGTTGGATTTGTGCCAAAGAGCACCGCCATGGCGATGTTTGCGCGCTCACTGGGGCGTCCCAGCGCGCCGCACGCAAACATTGCCCGAATCAATCTTGACTACCTTAACATCAGACTTCGGGGTGAGGTTTTGAGTGGCTTTCTTTGCGTCGATGAAGTCTTGAATGTCGCGCGCGTCGAGCGGTTTCGGGACGCGCACGGCATCCATGGCTTCAAACACGAGCTTGGCATCGGTCACACACGAGTCCCCGGCGTATTTTGATGGCACAGACGCATTCTCCTCACCTAGTTCACTCGACAGGACGCGTGTCGTGATCGCGTCGGGCGTCGATGATGACGCCATGTCACCGGGAACATGAGGCATCGGTCTGTGTCCATCGATGCTGCGGCGTCGGGCAGGTTCGCTCACATCTGGTGGTACTAGCGGCCGCAACGAGTACGTGGCGTCGCGAATGACTTTTAAAGATTCGCTTGCGCGCACGGTCGGGGATGCGTGTTCGTTCGACATCTCTCGCGCGCACCAATGTGTGGGGAACGGGAACCGAGAATCAGCCTTGGAGCGTGCGTTAGGGTACAGAGCTCGTCACTCGTCGACGCCTCGTGAGCTCGCGCGCGAGGTGTGGTGAGCCGTGCGCGCCGTTTACGTGGCACATGGAGACGTTTTCTGTCGATGGATTCGACGCGCACGAAGCAAACGCGCGTGTGGGGGTGTGGGTGTTTAACAATGTCACCAACGCCGCCGAGGTGAAGCGCGCGCTCATGGATGGGAAGTTGGATGTGACGCTACTCAACTCGACATCAGTGGCAGCGATGTCGTGCATTGAGTTAGCGTGTTATAAAGCTCGCGTGGCGGCGTCACGCGATGGGTTGGTTACGAAGGCGTTGCATGCTGAGGTGGTGTTTTGCTTGTCGCCGTCGCGACACATAAGCGAGTCGTTTCGGCGGTTTGGTGGGGATGATTCGTCAACGTCGCTCATAGTGTGTAAGTTTGATCCGCAAGATGCTGATGATGCTGCGTTGCGACAGCTCATCGCGGGAGATGTGGTGAAGTTTGCAGATAAAGCTCCTCACGACGCGGCGACTTTGCGCAAGTGGTATAAAATTAACGAAAGCGAGCTCGCGCTCGGTAGCTTAGAAGACGCAATTTTGAGTAGGATAGCAATCAGAGACGTCGCGTAGTGGTTATGAATAACTATATAGTGTTACAGCATTAGGCTAATAGGCAAACAAGCATGACTAGATTTCGTTAAAGGGGCAGTTTAATTCGTGCGCGACACTCCTTTCTTCACGCAATACGCGATGAAATTTATCTGTGTATCAGTTGACAGCGACCATTTATTGCGAATCGGGTCAAATACCATGCCCGCGAGTTCTTTCATTTCACAATCGCCTCGCTTGGCCAGCACCGCAATCTCTCCGGGGGTGAGAAACTTTGAGAATTGGTGAGTGCCGGGTGGAACGATGCCGAAAACTCGCTCCGCAGCTACGATAGCCATCGCAAAAGATCGCGCGGTGCGATTCAACGTGCTTATGAACAGTGCTCCATCGGGCTTCACTAATCGCGCAATCGATTTTGTAAACTCCAAGGGGTCTGTGACGTGTTCTATGACTTCTAAGCTTGTCACGCAGTCAAATGATGCCCCGCGTTCGACCAACTCCTCCGCCGTCACAGCTTCGTAACGTAAATTCTTCGCAAATCTTTCGGCATCGAGCGCGGCGTGTGCTTTAGCGATCGCAATATTTGCCGCCCCTGCATCAATAGCCGTGACATCAGCGCCTAATCTCGCTAAACTCTCTGCTAAAATCCCACCTCCGCACCCGACGTCCAACACGCGCACGCCCTCCAGCGTCTTCTCCGCCGATGCCCCTGGTGTCAACGCATAGTGCTTCACCAGCGCGTCTCGTATGAACTGCACGCGCAAAGGATTCATGGAGTGCAACGCCGCGAACGGACCTTCGTTTTCGTTCCACCACAGCGCGGCATCGGACTCAAACTTTGCACGTTCATTCGCATCCACTTGGCCTTTCAGACGACCAGAGCCGGGCTCTGCGTGCGCCTCGTGCGCTCGCCGCGCGACAAATACCGCCGGTGCGGCGTTAAATTCACTACAAATCCCACCTCGTTGCGCGCGACGCGCAGAGGTTTGTGCGAGACGACGCAACATCGCGCCACAACACGTCGCGTTGTGATGGCGTGGGGAAAGCCAAACCCAGACATCGCGCCTGGCGCGCGCGATGCCCCGTCCTGGCTCGACGCCATAGAGAAGAATGACCCCAAGCTCACCTCTCTGCACGTTCTTCGCGTGCGGGCGTTCGATGAAGCGTTGCAAGTGGCGACGGCGAAGGCTTTGGAGACGAATACGCACCTCGAACACTTCTACGCGAGTGGACATCGAGTGTCAATGTCGAGCGCGCACGCTTGGGCGGCGTCCTTGGCGGTGAATGAGACATTAAAGTCGTTATGCATCGGCGACGACGCGTTCGGGACGACGATAGACGCGAATGACGGAGGAGATGGGAAAAGCGCTTTGGAGGCGACACTGCGAGGCGTCGCGCACTCTAGTTCGTTGGAACTTTTGGATTTGGAGTACAAAGGCGTCACCGATGCGAGCGCAGATGCTATAGGAAAAGCTATGGCACAGTGCGCGACGCTGCGGGAGATTCGATTGGGGCGGAACACTGCGTTGAGCGGGACTGGTTTGACAAAGGCGTTGGCTGGAGCCGTCGACGGCGGCGTTTTGGAAGTTTTAGATTTAACCGATAGCGCTTTAGATGTCGATGGCTCCAATGCCGTACGAGAATTACTGGCATCATCGTGTCCGGTGCGTACGTTGGGCTTGACACGGTGCACGCTCTCAAATGATGGATTGCAAGCGATAGGCGCAGGCATTGCGTCGTGCGCGTCTTTACGACGGCTGGACGTAAGCGGGTTGAAACTCGGCAACGGGGGTGCCGCAGCATGTTTTGGTGGTGCGCATTTTACTGGTGTAACAAGTGAGTTGTCAGAAATCGAGCTTGTTGAATGTGGCGTATGCGATGGAGAAGACATCAAGGCGCTCGATGCGTTTTTACGATGCGCACCGCGTTCTAGAGTCGTGAATTTACGTGGCAATGCTTTCGGCGATTCCGGCTTGGAAGTCTTCGCGAGTGGCGCGTTTAGCACGCGAGCACCTGAGTCTCTTGATGTAGGGTCGTGTGGATTGACATCAAGCGCGGTTGATGCGCTCAAAGTACCAATAGCCATGTCAACTTCTCTGTCGTTATTTGACAATCCCAAATTGGGCGACGACGGTGTCGTGCGTTTGTTTGCCGCCGCTGAGTCGTCTTCAGTGGTTTGTCTCGACCTTGGGGCAGTTGGCTTGACTGTTAGTGGCTTAAAATCTGTCATCGAGGCGTTGAAGAACCCAAAGACGTTTGAAAACCTGCGTACGTTTGTCATCGGTGGCAACCCAGGAGCGCAAGACGACGAATGGGAGCAACTTGTCAACGATTTACGTGCCATTCGCCCCTCCCTCGACGTTGCTTGGCGCGCTGCGGATGGCGGTGATTCAGAAAAATTGCAACGCGATGCTCAAGGTCGCGTCGTCGGTGTCGATCCATCGCAAGGGTTACCTTAGAAATGTTTTGTCCCAAGCCTTTTAATACAACGTTAGTGACGGCACAAGCGTCACTTTGCCACGCGCCGAACAACACCACTTCTGCGCACGCGTAAGAGTAGAACACTACCAAATACGTTGTATTTGTCTCTACTGAGAACGCCGAACGCGCTTTTCATCGTCGTTTATCGTCAAAGTCCCGCGGCGGATTGCTTGCCTACCCTAAGGTTCTCCGTCGCATTCAACACAAAACATGTCGTTCCGTCGACGTTTGAAAGGTAAAGCCCCGCCTGAAGGGTTTGAAATGATCGAGTCGGCGATCGAGGACTTCGAAATGCAAATGAAAGACGCCGTAAACGAAGAACACGAGGGCAAGAGGAAGAATGAGCTCACGTGGAGAATCCATCGAATTCATTGGGAAAAGAACCGATTGATTTACGATTTGATGTACAAACGCAAAGCGCTGTCGAGAGAGTTATATGATTATTTGTGCCGCGAGAAAATAGCCGACCAAGCACTCATTTCCAAGTGGAGGAAACCTGGGTTTGAGAATTTATGCTCGCTCTTGTCCATTCAAAAGTCGGCGACAAACTTTGGGACAGCGTCTATTTGCCGTGTACCCATGGCGAATCGAGCACCGCAACAGCAATTGACGCCGAATGTCAAAACGGGCTGCATCTCTTGTTGCTCGGGTGACGGCATAATGGGTGGACCGATTTGGTGGAACACGCCAATCACGCAAGCGGTGACGGCTAAGTTGGACAAGAAGCGTAAAGCAGAGACAAAGGTGAGCGAAGATCCTGAAGTGGCAAAGCGCATTGCGGCCCTGAAAAAGGAAATGATGTCGGGCGCTGGAGGGAAAATTAGTAACGATAGCGATAGCAAACATGCCGAGGCGTTGGATTAAATTAAAACGAGCGCCTCCTGGTATTTCTAGATGACAAAACAAGTAAAACAAATTACAAAAGCATAAAATCATTCTATGCGTCGCCACGACTTCGGATAAAATTAAATAGTTTGACATATTCCTCCATGGTTAATTCTTGCGGTCGAACCTTTGGTTCGCGGGCGATGACATTGAACGCTTCTTCCATCGTCGCGTCGTCGCACACCGCCTTCAAATTGTTGCGCAACATTTTACGCTTTTGCGCAAAGCACGCCTGAACAAACGTAAAGAATTGCTTATCGGTACCACTTAGAGGTAATAACTCGTGTGGCTCTTTGGGTTTGAAACCAATCAAGCACGATTCCACGTTTGGAGGCGGCATGAAACAGTCGCGCAACACTGGTCGGATGTAGTACGGCTTTGAGTAGTAGTGTACGCGCACACTCATCGCTCGATAATCTCCGCCACCTGCATCATCATTCACCAAACGCTGCGCGACTTCTTCTTGAAACATGAAAATCATGTCCTCAAATGTCTGACCCATGGGGAGCAAAACCTTCAACACGTCGGTGGTGATGTTGTACGGAATGTTCGCCACAACCTTGGCTCGCGGTTGGCCAGGATCCGAACGCCTAAACGCGTCTTCAAGCCCATCCCATTTCAAAAAGTCCCCTTCAATCAATTCTAAATGCTCTGGATACTCCTTACACAACCCTTCGCGCAATTTTTCCGCCAGATTCCTATCCTTTTCCACCGCCGTAATGCGCACGCCTCGCGACAACATCTCCGCCGTCAAGTTCCCCGTCCCAGGTCCAATCTCCAATATCCTATCCCCTTCTTTCAACTCTGCCGCCTCAATTGCATCTAACACCACACTATTATCCACTAAAAAGTGTTGTCCAAGCCATCGTCGCGCTTCATGATCCGCATCCGCCACTCGCCCTCGCAACGCCCCATCCGCCTTGGTCTCCTTCTTTTGCGCAATCATCTCCTCCTTGGCGCGCTTCTTATTCTTCGACAATCTCACCGGTCGTCCACCCGCGGCGGTGACAATCATCATCCCTCGCCCTCGTCCGTCCCATCGCCTCGCGCAGTCGCCGTGCCGCGCGCACCCAGTCGTCCTCCTGGAGCGCGCCCTGGCGGCTCCGCCTCGAACCAACGCTGTCCCGGACGTCGTCGTCGTCGCCGTCGCCATCGTCGCACGAACACCACCGCGCGATGAGACACACACACGCACGCACTCGCGCACGTCTATCCCTCGCGCGCCGCACGCCGATGACGCCACCGCACCGTCGACGAATGACGCTTTATGTTTTGAGAGCTACAGAAATTACAACGCCGAGAGCTACGGAAACGCATCACCTCGCCGCGCACACGCGTTCGATGTGCTCGGCGACGTCGACGAGCTTGCGACCCAACGCATGGGCACCGTGCGCGGAATCGCGGGCGAGTTCGGCAAAGACGCGGTCTATGGCATCGAGAGACGCGTCGAGAGACGCCGCGCGGGCGCGCCGAATGTCCTCGTCGACGACGGCGGTTTCGAGCCGCGTCGCGTCTGCTGGCACCATCGCACGCATAGCCCCGCACGCCTCGCGCACGTCGTCACAGAGACGAAGAATATCGCGCTGTGCGTGCATCGAGACATCGCGCGTGCGCACCGCGAATGCGACATCGCGAGCGTCTTGAATGGATGTCGATTGATGCATCAATGTCGATGCGCACGCGGCGCGCCATCCGTCACGAATCTCCATCGCAATCGCGCGCAACGCCGCGTTTTCGCGCTCGAGCGCGTCGCGACACGCGCGTTCTTCATCCTTCCACGCGCGTTTGATGGATCGAGCGTGCGCGGTCGTGATTTCCTCCTTGATTCGTCGACGTTGGCGCGCGCTCGAGCGGCGTCGCGTCAGCCGAGACGTCGCATCGGACGTCTCTCGCACGGCGTCACGCGCCGCGCGGACGGCGTCGAGCGCCGCGCGCGCGTCGATCGCGGTGGATGTATTTTTATCCATCGTTTGCGTCGCGCGCGCGCGGCATCGGGCGCTCGGATGCTGGCGCGGCGCGCGAATGTGTGGCGCGCGCGGAGACGCGACTGCGCGCGTCAGCGCGCGACGCGTGCGACTGATTAATCAGCATCCGACGCGTCAGAACGCGACGCGACGTGCGTGTGGCGTGAAAAGTCGCGGGTGGTGATCGCGCGAGACGCGTTCGAGCGAACGCGCGCGGGTGCGGCGGCGCGCGGCGGGTGACGTCGACGCGGTTCGCGGACGCGAACGCCTCGGTGGTGAGCATTTGTGAGTTCCGCGTGCGTCTGCATTGGTTGAATCATGCCGTCGAATGGGTGGTTTTCGCGTGCGTTTCGAAGCGCGACGGGGCGATCTTCGAAAGCGACGACGACGAATGGGTCGCCCACGGGCGCGGTGGTGCCGGATGTGGATGCGTTGACGCGTGAATTTGAGTTGCGCGCGCGGGCGGCGACGTCTTCGGGGCGGAATATTCCGAGCGCGACTGGAGAGGAGTCTGGCGCGACGGTCAGTGGTGCGGCGACGATGTCGACGGGTGGTGTCGGGAGTGATGGTACGAGGAAGATGTGTGTGGAGGATTTTGAGCCGTTGAAGATTATCGGTCGTGGAGCTTTTGGTGCGTGACTCTTCGGCATTTTTAGCTCGCTGCGGTTTGCATTGCGTCGCGCGCGCGGAGTGTGTCGTCGCACACGTGGTGGACTGACTCGTGATTGTTGTGTTTGAATGACGTGACAATAGGTGAAGTGCGGTTGGTGCGACAAAAATCAACTGGGGAGATTTTCGCGATGAAAAAGTTGAAAAAGTCGGAGATGGTTCGTCGCGGACAGGTGGATCACGTCAAGGCTGAACGTAACCTTCTCGCCGAAGTGAACTCGCGTACGGTAGTGACGCTGTATTATTCGTTCCAAGATGATCAGTTTCTGTATCTCGTGATGGAGTACTTGCCCGGTGGGGATGTGATGACGTTGTTGATTCGACGCGATACGCTCACCGAGGAGGAGACGCGATTTTACTTGGCGCAAACCGTGCAAGCGCTCGAGACGATTCATGCGCACAATTTCATCCATCGAGACATCAAACCGGATAATTTATTGCTCGATAAAGATGGTCACATGAAATTGAGTGACTTTGGATTGTGCAAACCCGTCGATCCGGCGTATCAGCAAGCGGTGCTTCCAGAGATATTGGAAAACGAAGCGACGTCGGCGGAGGACGCGGCGCGAGGCTTACCCGCGGCAGATGACCCGAAGCGCGCTGAAGAGCTCGCAAATTGGCAAAAGAATCGTCGTCGTTTAGCATTTTCTACTGTCGGCACGCCAGACTACATTGCTCCGGAAGTGTTGCTGAAGAAGGGATATGGATTGGAGTGCGACTGGTGGAGCGTCGGAGCGATTATGTTTGAAATGCTCATGGGATACCCGCCGTTTTATAGCGACGAACCGATGACGACGTGTAGAAAAATTGTCCACTGGAGACACCATTTAAGAATACCTGAAGACGCTCCGATTTCCGTTGAAGCTCGTGATTTGATTGAGCGCTTATTGTGCGACGGCGATCAACGCTTGGGTACGAGTGGCGGCGTCGACGAAATAAAGAGCCACAAATTCTTCAAAGGTTTGGACTGGAATAACTTGTACAAGATGACCCCGCCGTACCACCCTGTGGTATCGCATGACTTAGACACGCGTAACTTCGAAGATTTTGAAGAGGATGAAAATATGCGAAAGAAGAGTCAAACGTTGCAAGACGTTGAGGCGGAGAAGGATTCCAACTTTGTCGGGTACACATACAAAAATGTCGAAGTCGTTGGCGACCAGGTGAAAAAGGTGAACCCTACCCGCCCGTCACTGACGTCAATCTTCCCCACGGGATCGTAAATACGTTATACAGAAATCGAGGATCTATCAGTCTATCAGTATCATTCAACAAGAACCGGTACAGCACGGCAAAGTTCTACGACTAGCATGTGAGTTTACATTTAAGTTTTTAATAACGATACTGTAGAACACAGGTGACGACTGACGTTAAAAAATATTGCGATTATTTTACAAGAACTTCAACTACGCTGTGACACTACATAGTACAACACATTTGAATTGCGCGCGTGCATTATTTTAAAAGACAACTACGTGGAGACATTTGCCGCTGCCTGCCTCATTCTTTTGTACATCGTCGTCAACGGAGTGATTTACGGCTTCAACGACGATTGTTTTTTGGTCGAAGAACCAAACTTAAACTTCCTCAAGAAAGAACTTTCACCTTGAATTGGGGTGTCGGTGCCTGATAGCGCCGCCTCCGCCTTAGTGAGCGTCTGAACGATGGACTGAAACGTCGGCCGTGAGTCTGGAACGGTGAGCCAGCACTGTTGCATCAACGTTGCGAATAATTCGCTTGTTTTTGGAGGTATGATTGGACGCAAGCCCTTTTGTACGACTGCTACAGCCGCTTGGAGTGGGTTCATATCATCGTATGGAATCATACCCGCTGACATCATCTCCCAAAGTAAGATGCCGTATGAATACACATCGCAACTGAACGAATACGGCATATGGGCGATGACTTCGGGAGCCATCCATCGATATGTCCCAGTCTCGGCCGTCATCAAACCTTCGTCGGCATTCGGTACGACACGCGTGAGACCAAAATCACAGATTTTCGCCTCGCACTTGTCCGATAGCAACACGTTGGACGCCTTCAAATCTCTGTGAACCATGCCAGCGTCGTCGTGAATGTACGCCATACCTTGAGCGATGCACAACGCAATTTTAATCGCATTCCTTTGTTTGGGCGCACCGGTCTCTTGCAAGTACTTCAAAAGGGGTCCATTTTGCATGTATTCGGTGACGAGGCACAGCTTTTCTCCTCGCGTAATTGATCCGACGTACCCAAGCACGTTGGCGTGATTGAGCGATTGCAACACGGCAACTTCTTGGAAGAAATCATGTCGCGCGGTAGACTCGTTTTCGGGAGTTATGGTCAAAAATTTAACCGCCACTTCTCTTTCGACAACCTTCGTGTCGATGGACGACGAAAATGTTGCGTGATGAAGCGCACCAAACGCACCCGAGCCAATGCGGCGGCCGATGGCGAGATCCTCTTCGCAAATGTCGCTCTGAAAACTCTCCTCGTGCGTCGACATCTTGCGATCTGTCGCCTTAAAGAGCCCATCATCGGCACGACCACTATCACTGCCGTCGTTTTCGGGCGCTCTTGAAAGTAAAAACTGATCGACATGCACTGGACTCGATGTAGACACGTTTTTAGACGTGCGCTGAAACGACCGATTCCGCGCTCCGTGCCTCACCGAGAGCGTTGTCGTTCTTTGTCTACTATCGCCATCACCAACAGGATCAGCGTTCAATAACACTTCCATCTTCTGACCCAATACCTCAGCATCCTTTCCTGTCCATCCTTTCACGACGAAAGCATCCAAAGCGTACCCATCGTCTGAACAAAAAATGTGCGCCTCGACGACATCCAACCCGCACCCATCCAACGCGTTTGTCACCCTCGCCAACACCGCCGGCTTATTCAACGTTGCAACGACCAAGGTAAACAACGTATTCGAATCCGTTGGTTCTTCTTCTACTACCACCGTATTTTCCTTCTCCTCCGTCGTCGATGTCCGTCGCATCTGCGCCTCCAACGCGCGCACCGCTCCGCCGCTCGACCGCCCGCTCGACGAGTTCGACCCCAACACAATCCCATCATCCATGTCCACATCGTACCCATCACTGATATCACTCGACGTCGATACTCGACGCATCCCAGGCGCGTGCGCGCGCCTCGCCACCACCGCAAACGGCGCCGCGTTCGAGTCCCCTTTCCCCGTGCCCACTTCGCATCGACGCAGCGCATCGAGCGCATCCCGTGCATCGATCGAATTCGACGCCGCCGACGGCGACGCCCGCGTAAATCTCGCTCGCAACCGTCGCTCGTGTTCTTCTTCATTCAAATCATCCTCGTACACCACCACGCGAGGCGGCACGCGCGCGTGCACCGTCGTCATGATCCCCCGCGACGCTTCGCGCGGAACGCGTGTCGCGCGAAAGATTACACCCGCGTCGTCTCGAATCCTATCCGTCACGCGCCGTGCGACGCCGCCCGTCGGTCCACGCGATCACGGGACACCGCGCGACGACGACGACGACGCTTCTCACGCACGAAATACCCTCGTCGTGTCGTGCGTCCACGCGCTGTGTGCGACGACCGACGACGACGACGACGACGCGTCAACCAATGCGACGAACGAGCGTCGCTTCGCGTGCGCGCGCGCCTCGCGCGATATCCCACACATCATCCTTCTTCGCGCTCACGGAGTTACAGTACGTACATTGAACACCCGCGTGTGGGTCGATCGCGGGCGATACCCCACCACATGGATTGGATATCGTCCTCACACCCGCACAGTACGCGTGGTCGACACGGCATAGTATTCGTGGTTCCACGTGTCCGAAGAATATTCTGTGCGTCGTTGTTGGCGTGGTCGTGGTCGTGGTGTCGTCGACCGCGCGGTGTCGCGATCGATCGATATCGCGAACGGGGTCGATCGCGCGCGCGATCGATGCGCGACGTCGATCGATCATCGATGTCCCCAGGGTCACGCGACGTCCACGCGCGAATGGGCGACCGTCGAATCGGGGCGCCGTCATTGCGCGCGGGGACGATGCCGATGCCGATGACGCCGGTGGTGTCGTCGTTGCGTTGCGTTGGGACGCCGGTGCGCGATGGGCGGTGGCGCGTCGGCGGTGGCGCGTCTCGCGGAGGCGTCGCGCGCGCGCGCGCGAGCGCTGGGAGCGCCGAACGCGAGCAGTTTCGCATGAGGTTCGTTCGTTCGTTCGTCGTCGTCGTCGCGGTTTTTTTGAATGCGATGCGTCGTCGCGCGCGCGGTTTTTTGGGGTTGATTGACCTGACGAATGGCGCGGTGTGCGACGAGGAATGCAGTGATGATGAGAATTTTAAGGGGTTACCGCGCGATGCGCGGGTTGGGATCTTGGGAGGTGGGCAGCTCGGGCGCATGTTGGCGATCGCGGGCGCGCCGATGGGGGTTCGGCTCAACGCGTTGGATCCGACGGAGAACGCGCCGGCGTCGATTGCGGCGAATCAGATCGTTGGGAGTTTTAGAGATAAAGAGACTGTGAAGGCGTTTGCGAAGGAGTGCGATGTGGTGACGGTGGAGATTGAACATATTGATGTGGAGGCGTTGCGCGAGCTCGCGGCGGCGGGTGTGGATGTGCAGCCGACGCCAGAGACGTTGGCGACGATTCAGGACAAGTACGCGCAAAAGGTGCACTTTCAAAAGGCGGGTGTGCCTCTCGGACCGTTTGCGGATGTTCCTGACCAAGTTGCCTTGGATAAGGCGGCGATGGAGTTTGGGTTTCCTCTCATGTTGAAGTCGAAGCGATTGGCGTACGACGGTCGCGGGAACGCCGTGGCAAAGACGGCGGGCGATTTGGCGAGTGCGGTTGAGAAACTCGGCGGTTTCGCGCAAGGGTTATACTGCGAGAAGTGGGTGCCGTTCGAGCGCGAGCTCGCGGTGATGGTGGTGCGCGCCAAGGATGGCGAGACGGTGTGCTATCCAGTCGTTGAGACGGTGCACGAAAATAATATTTGCGACACGACGACGACTCCGGCGCCGATTCCGAACAGAGTCGCCGAAGAAGTGCAAGCGGCGGCGCGTAAGGCGATTGCGTCGTTTACGGGTGCAGGTATTTTTGGTGTTGAGTTGTTCGTATTGAAGGATGGGTCGATTTTACTCAATGAAACCGCCCCGCGACCGCACAACAGCGGCCACTACACCATCGAAGCGTGCGCGTGCTCGCAATATGAAAACCACTTGCGGGCAATCTTAGGTTGGCCCTTGGGCGACACCTCGCTTAAGGTTGGCGGTGCGGTGATGAAAAATATTTTAGGCGATGGTGATGGGCCCGAAGCCATGGGACGGGCGCATCGGTTGATGGGCGCCGCCTTGGCCACGCCCGGGGCGAGCATTCATTGGTATGAAAAGCCCGACATGAAGACGGCGCGTAAGATGGGTCACATCACGGTTGTCGGCTCGAGCGCGGCGGTGGCGACCGAACGATTAGACACCATCCTTCGCGCGGCGAATGGTGATAAGACGCCGGCGAAAAAGGCGCCGCAAGTGGGCATCATCATGGGCTCGGATAGCGATTTGCCGACGATGGCCGCCGCCGCCGAAGTTCTCGAATCGTTTGGTATCGGATGTGAAGTCACGGTCATTTCTGCCCAC
>Ga0222714_10002169_pt1 | contig 21183 bp, 18 predicted proteins | sample C33_3DmetaG_FD_165048 | JGI IMG/M metagenome (GOLD analysis project Ga0222714, IMG submission 165048) | Estuarine water microbial communities from San Francisco Bay, California, United States - C33_3D | ecosystem: Environmental > Aquatic > Marine > Unclassified | place: USA: California...
CTGCAACCAGCGCGCCCTACTTGATGACCAGGCGCTCGAGTGCGATGAGGGCCTTGTTCGACCCGACGAGCGCCAGCGAATCGCCCGATTGAATAACCTCGTCGGCCGACGGACTGACGCTGGTGGTGTGCCTGCCATCGATGTTGCGCTTGATCGCGATCAGCGTGAGTCCGTGTTTGGCACGCAGGTCGATGGCACGCAGTGACTTGCCGACGAACATCGCCGGCGCCGGAATCTCGATGATGCTGAAGTCGCTCGACAGACTGATGTAGTCGATGACATTCGGCACGACCAGACTGTGGGCCATGCGCGTGGCAGCCTCACGCTCCGGATAAATCACGCGGTCCACGCCGAGTCGCTCAAGGATGCGCCCGTGCACTTCGGTCGTGGATTTGGCGACGATCGACTTCACGCCCATTTCCTTGACCGCCATCACGATGAGCAGCGACGCCTCAACGTTGGCGCCGATGGAAATCACGGCCACATCCACGTCACCCACCCCGGCCTCGCGCAGCGCCTTTGGGTCGCTGGCGTTGAGGACGAGCAGGTGCGGCACCACGTCGGACAGCTCCTGCACGTGGTCCGGATCGGAATCGATCCCCAGCACATCCTGCCCGAGGCTGATCAAAGTGGTGGCCATCGCCGCGCCGAAGCGCCCGAGGCCGATGACCGCAAATTTTCGCTTCACCATAGGATCTATCCGATCAGCACGCGCCCTTCGGGATACCGCACGCGTGGCGCCGTCGCTCGGGCGGCCAGCGCAAAAGCCAGCGTGAGGGGGCCGATGCGGCCCATGAACATCAGCAGACAAATCAGCAGTCGACCGGCGTCTGAGAATGACGCACTGAGGCTGAGCGGCGTGCCGGGCACCCCCGTGGAGAGGCCGACCGTGCCGAACGCCGAGGCGGACTCAAACAGCGTGCGCAACAAGTCGGCTCCTTCGATCACAAGCAGCGCGCCGGCGACCAGATTCAGCGACAGAAACGCGATGAGGCTGATGAAAAACGCGCGCGCCACGGCGTCCCCGGGAATGCGACGGCCCATGACATGCGGCTCCGCCAGACCGCGAATGGTGGCCCACAGGGCCATCACGGTCACCCCGAACGTGCTGACCTTGATGCCTCCGGCGGTGCCACCGGGCGCGCCGCCGATGAACATCAGAATCATCAGAAACAGATAGGCCGGCGCGGTCAAGGCGCTCAGGTCAATGGTGTTGAAGCCGGCGGTGCGTGCCGAGACCGACTGGAACAGCGCCGCCAGCGCGGCTTCCGCCCGGGGGATGTCACCCAACGTCGCGGCGTTGCCACGCTCGACCAGATACAACCCGGCCGCCCCCAGGACCAGCAATGTCGCCGACAGGACCAGCACAAACCGGGAATGCAGCGTCAACGCACGCCGCTCCCGATACCGCCACAGGTCCGTCAAAACCAGATACCCGATGCCGCCGGTCACGATCAGGATCATGATGGTGACGTTGACGATCAGGTCCGCCCGCGCGTCCATCAGACTGTAGGAGAACAGGCTGAACCCCGCATTGTTGAACGCGGAGACCGAGTGGAACAGTCCGAGCCACGCCGCATCGCCGGCGCCGAACTGCGGCCACCACCGCAACCACAACACCAGCGCCCCGACCACTTCGATGGCCAGGGTCACCTTCACCACGGTCAGCGCGAACCGCGCCACGTCGCGCCTCGAATCGAGATTGAGCGACTCCTGCAAGGACGCCTGCTCATTCATCGAAACACGTCGTCCAATCACCATGGCGACAAAGGTCGCCAGCGTCATGTATCCCAGGCCGCCGATCTGGATGAGCAGCAAAATGACGCCCTGTCCGATGCCCGAAAACGCGGTTGGGGTGTCAACCACCACCAGACCGGTCACGCACACGGCTGACGTGGCGGTAAAAAACGCAGCCGACCAGCCCAGGGAGACTCCGGACGCGCTTGCCAGGGGGGTCGCCAGCAGGAGGGTGCCCGCGAGGATGACCCCCGCGAAACCGGTCGCCAGCAACTGGGGCGGCGACAACGGACGAGGACGCATGACCGGCCATGTTACATCGGGTGGATAGAATGGGGTGTGGGTCCAGAGTTATTCCTCAACCGTGAACTGAGCTGGCTCGAGTTCAACCGTCGCGTCCTTGCGCAGGCGCAGGACCCGACCCATCCCCTGCTCGAACGCGTCAAGTTTCTGGCGATCGTTGGGTCCAACCTTGATGAGTTCTTTATGATTCGTGTCGCGTCGCTGCTGCGGAAGCAGCGCACGAACACCGAGGACATCTCGACCGACGGCATGACCACCGAGCAGCAACTGCTGCAGGTGCGCAAGCAGGCAGCGGAGATGCTGTCGCAGCAGGCGAAGTGCTGGTCGCAGGAACTGCGTCCGCAACTGGCCGGTCAGCACGTGCAGTTCCTCGAGGCCGGAGACTACACGCCGGCGATCACGCAGTATCTCGAGGGGTACTTCACCCGCGAGGTCTGGCCGGTGCTGACGCCGCTCGCGTTTGATCCCGGGCATCCGTTTCCCTACATCTCGAACCTCAGTCTGAATCTGGCGGTGGTGGTGCGCCACGGCGGCGGCACCAAGTTCGCCCGCGTGAAACTGCCGGACGTGTTGCCGCGGTTCATTCCGCTGCCTGATCGGCTGACTGCAAGAGGCACGAGTGCGTTTGTCTTTCTCGAGGACGTCGTGCGCGCCAACCTCGCACGGCTGTTTCCCGGGACCACCGTGAAGGGGGCCTATCTCTTCCGCGTGATCCGGGACGCCGACCTCGTGATTCAGGAGGACGAGGCGGACGATCTGCTCGAATCGATCGACCAGGGGCTGCGACAGCGACGGCACGGCGCACTGGCCCTGCTGGCGGTGGAATCCGGCGTGCCGCGTCGCGTGCTCGACATCCTGATTGAGAACTTCGAGGTCGAGGAAGAGAACGTCCTGCGGACGAAGGAGCGCCTGGGGTTCAGCGACTGGATGCAGCTCTCCAGGCTCCATCGGCCGGAACTGAAGTACCCCCCGTTCCAGCCGGCGCCGATCTGGGCGGCCGCCGACTCAGAGACGATTTTCGACGAACTCCGGCAACACGACCGCCTGGTGCATCATCCCTTCCAGTCGTTTGGCGCGGTCGAGGCGTTTCTTCGCGCCGCCGTTGACGACCCGCTGGTCATCGGCATCAAGATGACGCTCTACCGCATCGGCGCGAACTCGCCGCTGATCGACCTGCTGCTGTCAGCTGCGGATGCGGGCAAACAGGTCGCGGTCCTGGTGGAGCTCAAAGCCCGCTTCGACGAACGCAACAACATCCAGTGGGCGCAGCGACTGGAAGCCGCCGGCATTCACGTCGTCTACGGCCTCGTGAACCTGAAGACCCACTGCAAACTGTGCCTCGTGATCCGCAAGGAAACCGCCGGCATTCGACGCTATGCGCATCTGGGCACGGGGAACTACAACGCCGTCACGGCGCGGCTCTATACGGACCTCGGACTCTTCACGTCGCGTGATGCGCTCGTCGAGGATGCATCGGATCTGTTCAACTACCTGACCGGCTACTCGAATCAGAACCAGTATCGGGAACTCCTTGTGGCGCCGGTCAGCCTGCGGAGCGGACTGTCGCAGTTAATCGAGCGGGAGATTGCGGCGGCCGGCGAGGGCAAACCGGCGGGCATCATCCTCAAGGTCAACGCGATCACGGACCCAGGCATGGTGCGCCTGCTCTATCGCGCCTCGCAGGCCGGTGTGCGGGTGGATCTCATCGTGCGGGGCGTGTGTGTGCTGCGCCCGGGCGTGCCAGGGGTCAGCGACCACATCAGCGTACGGTCCATTGTCGGCCGCTTTCTCGAGCACTCGCGCATCTTCTGGTTCGCCAACGGCGGTGCACCGAAGATCTACATCGGCAGTGCCGACATCATGGAGCGCAACCTGGACCGCCGGGTGGAGGTCTTGTGCCCCGTCGAGAATCCGGAGATGGCCGGCCACCTCAGGAACGTGGTCCTCGCGGCCTACCTGCGCGACACCAGCCGCAGCCGCGTGCTGACGGCGGACGGCACCTATGTGCCGCCCGCCGACAGTGATGACCCCGGGGTCAACGCCCAAGACCTGCTGCTTGAGTGGCAGGCCGCCGAAGCGCGGCAAGAGGTCTAGAAGCCCGCCCCCAGCAGCACCGCGTTGATGAACAACAGCGTGGTGGCCTCGGTAAACGCGCGATAGTTCGGATCTTCCGCGAAGGCAATCACGTGTCCGCGGCCCACCGGCACGTGCATCAGAAAGGACTTCTGCTGGACCAGAGCCTGCGCTTCAGGCCACATGAACCCGGCGGCCACCACCCGATCCTTCGCCGCATAAACGCCGACGTTGGTGCCCGCGTCGAGTTTGACGGGCATGAACATCCGCGAGCCTTCCATCACGACCTGAATCTCCTCGTCGAGGCCGGCCGACAGCCAGTGTTCCTTGTCGAGTTTCACCCGCAGGATCGCGCCCGCCGTGCCGTCCGGCGAGCCACGCTCGATCCTGATGGCCTGGTTGTAGTCGAATTTCTCGATGTCGATCTTGGGCGGCGTCTTCTTCTCGTCCGCCGCGCCCGCCGCCGACCCGTCGCGCTGCAGCAGGTGCGTCGGCAGCAGCGCCGCGCGCTCACTGGCCGCCCACGCCGACGCCTGACCGATGGTGATCAGCGTGCCGCCACGTCCGAGCCAGTCGCGCAGCCGGCGCATCTGGTCGTCGTTGAAGTTGTAGGTGCCGGAGGGCAACACGAGCACGTCGTACCGCGAGAGATCGATGCGGCCCATCGACGCCGTGCGCACGGTCGTCACCGGTTGCTTCCAGCGCTGTTCCAGCGCATACCGTGCCCAGCCCGCCGACAGGCTCGACGTCGGCGCATCCCACGCAAGCAGCACCTTCGGCGCCTTGAGCGTCGCCACCTGGTTGCTGCCGAGCGACACGCCGCTGTCCACAAATGCCGAGTCAATGGCGTGAATCTGGATGCCGTGTTTCGTCGCCGCCGCGACGAGACGTCCCGTCAGATCGCTCACGTTGTCCTGGATGCGGATAAACACCGACCCGGCCGGGAACGTGCGTCCACCAATCGTGAACATCCTGGGTACACTCGACATTTTCACGCCGGCCTGCAGTAACTCAACGGCCGCTTCAGCCGCGCCGAGGCCCCACGGCACGATGTAGCCAACCTTGGCGCTGGCGAGGGCCGAACTGGCGTTCGCCGCTGGTTCGCGCGGCACCAGCGTCGACTGGGTTGTGACCGGCGTGGTGTTTGGCACCACGTCCAGGTCGTACAGCATCGCGAGGTTCCACGCGGTGACATCGTAGATTTGGTCGCCGAGGCCACGCTGCCGGCGGCGTTCCTGTTCCTTCAGGAAGGCCTCGTCCATCACGATCGACGCGTCGAGCAGATTGCGCACGAGGCGTCCGGCGGGCTGGGCGAGCGGCACGATCAGCGAGCCGACAGGCAGCGTTCGGGTGCCGATCTTGATCGCCTGATCGGCGCGTCGCACTTCGATGCCCTGCGCGGCAAGCCGCCGCGCGAGATGCATGGCCCGTGCCGGATCCGTGCCTGCGTCGATGAGGTATTCCTTCGGGCCGGTATCCGCGAGCCGAATCGCCGACTGGCGATACGCGAGGAAGTCGCGCAGCATCGCTTCGCGGTTCTTCGCGGCAGTCACGGCCGTGGTGATTGCCGACGTGAAGTGCTTAATGACGCCTTCGCGGTAGGTCAGCACCCGGCCATCCTGACGCTGGAACCGAAGCCCACGCGCGGAGGCCATCTCGTAGGTCATGCCGATGGCACCGTGGAAGACGGGCCAGGAGTCGCCATACCCTGGGTAGAACGCGTCGAAGACCTCGCGGACGAAGTACCCGTAGCCGCGACTGTCGAAGACGTCGCCGTTCGCCCGGCCCATCGTCTCAAGCCACTTGCGCTGGTCCTGCGTAATCAGCGGGTTGACGGGATCGGCAGGCGGCGCGAAGTAGTACTCGCTGTCGCCGCTCTGCTCGTGCAGGTCCACGGCGACCTGGGGGAAGAAATCGAGCATGATCCTGATGCGGCCGCGCGTCTCCGGCTGGGACATCGCGAACCAGTCGCGGTTCATGTCGAACAGATAGTGATTCGAGCGCCCGCCCGGCCACGGTTCGTCATGTTCCACGGACGCCGGCTCCGCGTCCGGTACGCCGGCTGCGCGCCCCTGCTGATTTGCGGCCACAAAGCGCGCACGCCCATCAGGGTTCTGCGACGGGTCAATCAGCACCAGCGATTCGCGAAGCACCGTGTCCACGTCGGTGTTCCCCTGGGCCGCCAGCAGGTGATACGCCTCGGCCAGCGCGGCATCGGCGCCGGAGATCTCGTTGCCGTGCACCGAGTGGAACAGCCAGGTGATGACCGGCAGCTCCTTCACGAGCTGATCCAGCTCCGCCTGTGTCGCCCCGCGGGGATCGGCCAGGCGTTGCATGCCCTTCTTGATCGCATCCAGCTGCGCGATCCGCGCCGGATTGCCGACCACCAGGACGTGCAGCGGGCGGTTCTCCCACGACCGCGCGTATTCGATCAGTCGCGTCCGGTCGGGCGCGGCGGCGTTGAGGGCCTTGAGATAGGTCGCAATCGTATCCGGCGACGAGATCTCCTGCCCGTGATCCCAGCCCAGCACGGACTGGATGGTCGGAATCTTCGGGTCGTACCGGGTACCCGGCCACAACTCCTGCGCGAACGACAGGGCGGGCCACAGGCACAAAACACAGGTCAGCAGCAGTCGGGAGGGTCGGGACATGCACAAGAGTCTAACCGAGCCGCGCGCTACCGACGCAGCATCAGCCGCCGGATCTGGGTGAACGGCAGGTCTCCATGAGAGATCAGGTCGTCATGAAACGCCTTGAGCGAAAACGCTGGGCCCTTGCTGCTCTGCACTTCGTCGCGGAGCTTCAGAATCATCAACTCCCCGATGATCTCGCGCCCGGGGGGTGACGGCGACTGGGAATCGCGCTGGACTTCGATGAACGAGTTGCCGGGTTCCATGCCGATGCGATCGATGTAGGCCTGCACCGCCTGATCAAACGTCATTTCACCCCTGGCCATCTTGAGTTTGGTCAGGATGCGCTGTACACGCCACATCCGCATCTGGCGGCGCGCCATCTGCGTCTTGAGGTTCTCCATGTGGGGAAGCGTCTCGAAGTAGCCTTCGTCCTCAAACAGCTTCTCCAGGTAAAACGACCATGACTGACTGAAATAACTGCTGTTGTACAGACGCCGCATCGGCCGTGTGACGTTGGCGCGCGCGGAGGCAATCTGCACCGTGTGGCCCAGCCACTCGTGGTACGAGATGACGTGCGTCCAGTACGGGTTGTAGGACTTGAGCCGGCTGAGTTTCTCCTCAGGCGTCAGACGATCTTCGAGTGGCGTCAGGATGTAGAAGCCCGACTGCATGCCGTCGATCGTCGGTCCCGATGTGGCGCCGCCGAACGACAGCGTCCGCCGCGCCATTGGCGGTGACAGGCGGGCGCCGTACCGCAGGTAGGAGGGAATCGTCACCACGTGCTGGCCAGGGCCCCGGAGCCAGTCACTGGCCAGGTCCACGTACTTCTGCGCCATCGGGATCACTTCCTCCCATGGCGGCGCCTCGTTCTTCATCACTTCCCAGACCGTCCGCAAGTCGCCGCTGGGATGAATGCGCCTGGCGAGCCCTTCCATCTCCGCCCACAACTTCCGATCTTCGGCCTCCGCCACACGGATCATCTCGTCCACGCCGTATTCGTCCAACTGCTCGTGCACAAACTGGTAGAACTCAATCTGCGCGGGCGTCCAGGTCGGCGGCCGGGTGGACCGGGGCAGCAGCACCTTCTCCAGCCACCCTTCATGTTCCTGAATGACGGGAATCGCGTCCCTGCACGCGGCGAGAAACTCGGCCCGAAGCGCCGCATTGGGAATGTCGAGCGACGCCACTTCCCTCTCGAGCATCGTGCGGGCGTAGTACGCCTGATACTGCGCGTTCTCCGTCCACGTCCGCGCGGGGGTCGTCAGCCGGTCACGGCCGGCCTTGATCGAGGCGCCAAGTTCCCTGAGCTGGCTGATGGCCGCCCGCACGTTCACCTCGGGCAGGGCGCCATCCCGGAGAAACAAGCCGCTGACGGCGCCGACATTGATGACACCGGCCGCATTGACCTCCCACTGCCGGAGTTCGGTCTGTTCCCACTGGCGGGTCCGCGCATGCGACCGCAGCAGGTCGTAGTCCACCTGATCATCAAGGTCGAGGGTGGCGCGATTGATCCGATCGAGCCCGGCCAGAATCGGCGCCCAGTCGGCGTCGCGGACGGTCTGGGCCTGCGTGATGAGCGCGGCCAGGGCGGGATTGGTCGCTGCCGGTGCCTGCCGGGCTGCCGGCACCGCGACGAGACAGAGTGTGAGAACGAGGGGGAGACTCCGCATCATGCGGAGAGTCTATTCGAAGCGGGTCAGGACGACGTCGATGCGGCGCACTTCGTTGCGTGCCGGCCGCCACTGCACCAGAATCGGCGACTGATACTGGCCCTGCACAAGTTCACCGCGTCCCTCCGACCTGGCGTCGGAGACCAGCAGGTCAATCGACCGGCGCATCCGGAGGAAACGTGACGCCGGTGCCTCAAGACTGCGCGCCACCAGCTTCTCGATGCGCGAGGTGTGCAGGCCGAGCGAGTCCAGCAGCTGATTGATCGCGCGCACGAGGTCGTACTGCGCGTACCCAATCGCCTTGGCAGGCACCGCACGCGGATCGTTCCACGCGTGACGCACCTTCTCGCGCGCAAAGCGCAGCGGATTCTGCAGGACCTCGGCGAGGTCGTGCTTCATCAGGAGCGTTTCGTATTCGTTGACCGTCAGGCTCGCGAACTGTTCGTTGGTCGCCAGTTCACACCGGACGCGGCCCTTGGTCACGCCGTGCATCCGGACCAGCTCCGACACTTCATCGAAAAATCCGACGCGCGACTCGCGCAGGTTGACCGCATCAATGGAATGCGTGGACACCGGGACCGACAAGGTCACCCGCGCGACTTCCACTTCTTGGTCGTAGCCCACGACGCGCGCTGTGCGGCGGCGGGGCACGCCTTTGTAGACCCCGTCAAAATCGACGAAGTAGATCGGCGCCGGACGCTGGGCATCGCCCACGATGCAGGCGCGGATGCCGCCCCCCATGAACGCGAGATGCGAATCGGCGTTGGTCGGCTCAACGGCCTTCTGCTCCGGCGCGAGCTCATCCCGCAGCTCGAGCTGGTCGTGCCGGTAGCCCGCGCCTTCCGGAAACACCGTGCGGAACACGTCAAGGTAGGGGCCCACCGACCCGAAGCGCGCAATCAGGCGCGCGGCAAGACTTTGTGGGAGAAATCCGGCGGTCGAATGTTCCGACGCGCAGAACCAGTGCCGATACGCCTGCGCCGCGTCGCCATGGACCTCTGCCGTGCGGGCCCGGACGTCGACGACATCCAGTCGGGCCCGAGGGGTGATGGGCAGGGCCAGTTCTATCGGTGACACGCGCTAAGTCCTTCGAGCACAAAGCTTACCATGCGCCCACCCGCCCACCTGCCCACCTGCCCACCTGCCCATCAGCACAACCCCTTAATCCAGCCCCCGTCCACCGCGATGGACTGGGCCGTGATGTAACTCGCCCTGTCGGAGGCGAGGAACGCCGCCAGGGCTGCGAATTCCCGGGGTTCACCGAGCCTGCGCATGGGAATTTCGGCCTCCCAACGTCCCGCCACCGCCTCGGGCGTCGTCCCGCCGGATGCCGCCATCTGAGCGGCCAGGTCCACCACCCGATCGGTGCGGGTGTACCCGGGCATCAGGGTGTTCACGGTGATGCCGTCCGCGGCGACTTCGTTGGCCAGCGTCCGGGCAAACGCCATCACGGCGGCGCGCAGACTGTTGGACAGCATCAACCCGTCCACCGGCTGTTTCGCCGCGATGGACGTGACGTTCAGAATCCGGCCCCATCGTCGCGCCCGCATCTCGGGCACCACGGCACGCGCGAGGTTCACGGCGCTGGCCAACAGGAGGCGCGCGGCCTGGTCCCAGTCGTCAGGCGTCAGCACACTGAACGCACCGGACCGCGGGCCGCCCGAATTCGTCACCAGGATGTCGATGGGGCCCCACGCCCGGCGGACCTCATCCACCATCCGAATGACATCGCCTGGGTTGGACACATCGGCGACCACACCCCGTGCGCGGCCACCGGCGTTCACGATCTCGGCAACCGTCGCATCAATGGCCGCCTGCCCGCGCGCACACACGGCGACGCGCGCACCCTCAGCCGCCAGTTCGAGCGCGATCGCCCGGCCCAGCCCCTTGCTGCCCGCGGTGACGAGCGCCACGCGATCACGAAGTCCCAGGTCCATCGCCTACTTCCGCAGGTAATCGTCGGTCTTGGCGAGCCAGTCGGCGCGCGGCGGACTGAACACGTCCACATCGAGGGTGTCTTCGAGCGCCACCGCCTTGTGCCACACCCACGACGGGATGTGCAGCACCTCACCGGCACGGATCACGACTTCCTTCTTCTCGTCTTCGCCGATGTAGAAATGCAGCGCGCCTTCGAGCACATAGGTCAGCTGCTCGTTTTCGTGCTGATGCCTCGGCACCACGCAGCCCTTCTTCAGGTACACGTGCGCCAGCATCATGCGGTCGCCCGTGATGAGACGACGGTCGAGCAGGTCGGTGACCTTTTCCTTTGCCATGTCGTCCCAGCGATAAAACGTCACGTTTCTTGCGTCAGCCACGGTAGTGCCTCCGGCGAAAGATTACCCGAGATAAATGACGTCGGGTGTCTTTTTCAACGGCTTGACTCAGCCGGTGGAATCGCACAGTCTCTCTCCATGCCGCACCGTCTTTGCTTCCCTGCCGTCGCCGTGTGCCTGCTGGCCGGTCTGACGGTCGCCGGCGCCCAGAACGCGTCGCCGGGTGATCCCGCGGGCGTCGCCAAGGAGCTCCACCAGTTGTTCCTCCACGATGCGTGCACGGGCGAATTCGCCCCGCAGCCCGACACGTGCCTGCACAAGCAACTCATCGAAAAGGCGGTCACGATCGGTGGCAAGGCCGGTGTTGTCTATGACGTCCGGCTGCGCGTGCGCGGGTTGTTTGAACCGACGACGATCCGAGAGGGAGAAACGCCGGATCCCGCGCATCCCTACTATCAGGTCGGCGGCACCATTCGGGCGCGTGACTGGTCGGCATGGCACATCGAGGTGTCGGAGCCGAAGCAGACGTACTGGCTGAATCACTACCCGCGGGTCGGCCACACGATCTACCGCGAGGACTTTGAGGCCACGATTCCGATGGCCGCCGGCGCCACCGTGACCGCGCGTGTGGTCGATGGCAACGACCGGCAGATGGACAATGCCGAGCCCGGCCTGCCCGACCGGATGCAGATCATCCAGGGCGTCACTGACAGGCCGCTCGACGGTCAGATGCTGCGCCTGGACGTCGTCCGTGTGACGGCGCGCTAGTGGGACCGCATTCTGGGCTCTCGCTTCGCCGTCGTCCGCACGCACTCCTGAACCGGGGCGAGATGTGTCTCACCGGCGCGCGATAGGCTGAAGGCATGCTCGACTCGCACCATGCCCAGGCCATTCGTGCCCGCATCGCACGCATCCCAATCGTCGACACGTTGCGCATGCGGGACTTCGATCTCGAACCCGGCGTGTGCCGAGCCACCGTGCCACGTCAACGCGTGTTCGACGGCGTATTCGAGTCGCTGCATGGCGGCATTCTGATGACGGTGGCCGACTCGATTGCGTGTTTCGCCATCCTCACGCTGACCTCGGCCGACCAGCTGATGACCACGACCGACATGAATATCCGGTTCCTGGCGCCCTGCCTGACAGACGTACGCGCGACCGCGCGGGTGATCAAGCGCGGCAAGTCGATGTGCCCGGTGTCCGTGGAATTGCATGACACCAACGGCACGCTGGTCGCCGTTGCACAGGTGAACTATCTGCTGCTGCATCGAATGCCGACGCGGACCGTTCCTGCCGAGACTTGAACCAGCGCCCCTGGAAACGGGATCTGCAGCCTATGACCGCGGTCCAACACGCCGTCTCGGACATTGGCTCCTCGGGCTGGATTCGAACCAGCAACCCTCCGGTTAACAGTTGCGGAGGAGAATCCGACACCGAGTCACACTGAGCAACATGACGTTGTTTTTCGAGCCTGAAACAGGCTTCGCCGCTATGGGCGATCAACACCGGTGCCTACCAGATACCATCAGGAGTGGGCACACAAGTGGGCACAGTCGAAACTGGGCAACCAACATCAAATTTGGCGACCGCTCATGCTAGGGGCGGGCGGGATACGCGGGGTTCACAGGTCGACGAAGGAGGCGCGCAACGGGGCGAAGGTTACACAGCGGTGCTCTGCCAAACACGTCCATACGGGCGCGCAGCCTCAGCCGTCGAAGAGGTTGCTGGCGAGACTGCAACATATGCGGACCACTATCAGGATGACTACCCATTCCGGAATGACAAGGGTCATGTGGCCGCTCTTTTTCTGGACGCCTCCCAAGCATCAGTTGATGACGGGCCTGACCTCAACTTGCCAATCAAATGCCCGGGAGGCCTGAAATATACGTCCGCAAGACTCACGTCACAACCGGTCAGATTTGCCCCAACCCATGGTGTCCGGAGGCCGGACCTGCACCGTCGACCGTTCACGAGCCCACGACGCCGCCATCTTCACAGAGTCCGGATCAGCTGCCGCATCGCTTTCCACGCCACTGCTTGCTCAGTTCGCCGCACGACCAATCTTCCCTGTCTGCGGAACCGATGGGCCACGTCCATCCGTGGCGGTAACTATTGATTTCGTTATCCGGCACGTCTTTGAATGGACGCTCGCTACAGGAGAACCATGTCGCTCGATAACCACTCATGATGTCGCTGATTTCTCCAGGCTGGCACCCAGGTCTGGCTTCTTCAACCGTGTTCGGCACCAAATCGTGGTCAAAATCTTTCGCAAACCAGACGAACAGGTTGACGCCAAAGGGTCCGGCATGCGTCCCCCACCAGTCGAGAGCATCTTTCCGATGCTGTAATTCGTGACGAATAGTTTCACCGAAGCAGTCAATCCCCTGTGCCCGACGCCCACTTGCAACCCCCTCGGCGTCGACTTCGTGACGACAGGCATCGCGCTCGAATATTCCGGCGGATACCAAGATTTCCTGCGTGCTCTGGTCGTACTTTGCGATCGGACTTCCGGGAAGCTCGCCGACGTCCACCTTCTCTACAAAGCGGAGAATATCGCGGGCCTCGGCCGGGACCGCGGCGCTCTGTTTCCAGTAGTAGAACCAGTTCGGCGATCCATCGCCTGGATGATTACTGTCGCGTCCAGAGAAAAAGGCTCGAAAGGTGGCTGCCCCCTCGCATGCACAGCGTCCCGTCGTCCGTACCGAGATCTTCTTCGGACCGAAGTCCATATTTCGTCGCGGCAACCCGTTGTACGTAAACATGACCTCCGGACCACGTTTGTCCACCGGATCTACGCTTAGCCGGGTCGGCGAACCCATCTCATCGACGTCCCATTCAAGGTCGGGGGAGACATCCTGGCCGGCCCTCCAGGCTGAAGCCGACGCCCTGACCGTCAATACGCCGGCTGCGTCGAAAGCGATGTCGTCGCCATCAGCAAGCGTAATCGCGTCGAGCGCGCAGAATTCAACGGTGAAAGGCGCGCTCTCGATAATCTGGCCGTTACGTCGGTAGCGAATGCCGAGCGTGATCGTGCCAGTCGACTTGGTCCCGACGAGCTCGAGCGCGGGGCGGTCGCCGCCGCTATTGACGATCACCTCGGGAAGTGCGCCGTCGGCCGTCACGATGAATTCGCTGAACTCCCCCCCAAGAGGCGAAGCGCCTGCGACAAAAGACAGCGTGCGTTCCGTTTGTCCAGTTTCGATACATCCGCACCCGGGCCCATAAATCGTTACCGCCGGACGCGCTTGCGCCCGCGTTAAGTTCCAGTCGGCCGTGTACGTAGCCGGGATCAGGATTGGCCCACCTAGCGCCTGTGCGCCATCCGGCACAACCCGCGTCAAGCGACCAGACAAGGTGGCGGCATTGACCCCTCCCTGTGAATCCGCCTCCAAGCCGAAAACGTCGACAGACGCTGCCTCAATGCGGTTCTCGAGCACGACTGGTATGCCCATGCCCTTTGCTATTTCTGTCATGAAGGCAAAGGGCGACTCGAACGCGATAAAGCGATCCTGTGCAGAGAAGTCTTCCTGCAGCGGCACATTGCCTGTCAGCTCTGTAAAAACGTTCCACGAAGTGCCCTCGAACGTGGCACCGGCAAAGCCCACACCAGCGCCTCGACCTGATGCAGGAATCGTATAGAGGCCACCCATGTCGACCGTGCGCGAGAATTCACTCGTCCACGTCGCCGTGCCGTCGCCATTCAGCGTGATCGTGGTTCGCTGATTCGCGACAAAACCAATCCCCCTCGATTGTCCTGGAACCTGAAATATTCCAGATGCCGCAACGGACACATTAATGGTGCCCTCCCACGCCACTTGATCAGCCACACGCTGACTCGCGAGGGTCCAGGTGTGCGCCTTACCACCGCGCATGCCCTCAGCGATGCGAAACGACGGATTCTCGTCGGCAGTCGCGTGCACGGTGCCCAGCAAGGCACCCGCCAGCCCCAGCATCGCCACCCACGCCTGGCGCCTTCCACAAGTCGTTTCTCCCATTCTGTCTCCTTCGAGAGTGCGGCTCGTGCCGCGCTTCTCAAGCTCTCGGCGTCCTGCCGAACTGAGTAGCGCCTCGATTTAGATTCCGACCGTAGCTGATGTTGCCCAAATGTCCCGACGCCTCGCGGTTGGAATGCGGCCCTGTTCGCTAGCGCAGGTCCCCACGCTCGATCATGCCTACCAGCTCTTCGACCGTCGCTTCAGCCTTCGCCATAGATGTAGACCAGTATCGATCATGCCGCTTCGGTGTCAACGGGCGCTAGAGCTTCATGCAGGAGAGCGTCAAGCAGTCGACGGCCTGGTGGTTCCCACCAAGCAAGCCCTTGCTGACTCGCGTTCCTGGCCGGGATTTCCTGCTTGGGCACAAGCGGTCGAGTGCTCGGTCTTGACGGCCACGGAACTCGTGAAACGCCTGACAGCAGCAATAGACAACCCCGAGCCCGGTTTGACGATCGAGCTCAATGGACAGGAGTGGGTCTTCGATCCGGAAAAGCGTTGGATTCCAGGGTCTGCGTAGTCAGGACAAGCCGCAGAAGCTTTTCCAGGTGACTATGAGACACCTCATCGGGGGTTCGCCGAACCTCCTGCGCGCGTGCGGTGGGCACAAAAATGGGCACAGCCGGAGGCCTGCAAACACGGCCTAGTTTGCTAAGTTGTTGAAGAAAGTGGCTCCTCGGGCTGGATTCGAACCAGCAACCCTCCGGTTAACAGCCGGATGCTCTACCGTTGAGCTACCGAGGAACACGCAGAACCCCAATTCTAGAACGTGGGTTCCGAGGGACGCAAGAACGTAATGGTGGCGCTCCGGGACCCCGGCACGCCGGGACCCCGGAACTTCGAAACTTCTGAACTAGCGGACCGTGACCTCGAGCGTGATCTTCATCGACCCGGCGTAGGCCTTCGAGACCGGGCAGCCGTTTTTGGCCGCTTCGGCGACTTCGGGGAACGCCGCGGCGTCGATACCAGTCAGGCCTTCGACCGTCAGCGACAACGCGGAGGTCGTGATGGTGATGCCCGCATCACCCTTGTCCGCCGTCACCTTGCAGGTGATCGTCGTCTTGGCAATTGCGCCACCCTTTTTGCCCACCGTCGCGTTGAGCGCCATCGCGTAACACGCGGCGTGCGCAGCCGCCATCAGTTCTTCGGGGCTCGTCGAGCCTTCGGACTCGCCGATGCGGCGGGGAAAGCTCACAGGCAGATCGAACGCGCCGGATGCGCCCTTGACCGTGCCGGCCCCTTCCATGATCGAACCCGCCCAGTTGATGGTTGCCTGTCGTGAAAACTCCATTAGCTCATCTCCAATCTGAAATCGTTCTAACGTCTCTTTGCCTTGCCGGTCTTGCCGGTCGTCATCGTCTGGACGATCGCGCCGCAGATGGCGAGCGCGACCCATGTACCGGTGACCCCCCAGCTGCCGGGCCACGGACCCAGCGCGTACACCACCCAGATGTTCTCGGGTGTCACCGACAACATTCCGAATCGGTCGCCGCCGAGAGCCAGCGCGCCCACAATGAGCGTCCAGGAGCCGGCCAACGCCGTGCCGATGATGACCACGTGTCGCGACACGGAGAGCGCACCCAGCGCGCCAAGCACCGCGGAAATCACAATTACTGCGGTCGGGGGATCCCCCCCAACCACCCGCCAGACCAGATGCAGGCCCAGCGTCGCCAGGCCGGCGCCGATCAGGCCAACCCCGATGAAATACGCGGCGATCATCAATCCGGCGCCCAGCAACCCGCCAACCGCGGCGGCCAGCACCAGGGCCCACGGATTGCTCGTGCCCATGACCGAGGAGGTCACCATGGCACCAAGAATGAACCCGTACACCCCGAGCACAATCCGGAAGAGCCGGTATCCCGCAAAACAGGACACCGCGCCACTGAGGGCAAGGACCGCAGCCACAGGCACGGCATACGAGGCGGGAAGCATCGCCCGATTATAGTGTGTGACGTGACCAGGTCCCCGAGTCTGATTGCCGCCCTTATCGCCGTGGCAGGGCTGGCCCTGGTCGTCTGGCAGATTCGGGACGTCGGCCTCGACACTGTGTGGGCCGGTTTCCGCGCGGTCGGACCGCTGGGCTTCGCCGCGATTCTGACCCTCTCCTTTCTGCGGTATCTCGTCCGGTCACTGGCGTGGACGACCCTGATTGTGCCGCCGCCCGGACGCCCGTCCGTCCCGCTGCGCAGCGTGACCGCCGCCACCATTGGCGGTGACGCGCTTGGCAACCTGTCGTTCCTCTCCCTGCTGGTCTCCGAGCCTGCAAAGGCGCTTTATCTCACGCGCCACGTGCCGGCCGAGGAAGCCCTGGGCGCCCTGACGGCCGAGAATTTTTTCTACAGTGTCTCAGTCGCCATCGTGATCGTGGCCGGCACGGTCACACTGCTCGCGACCTTTGTGTTACCTGACGCGTGGCGCAATGCCGCATGGCTGGCGCTCGCGCTCATGGGAGCGGTCCTGCTCATCGCCACCCTGCTCGCGTGGAAGCGCCCGGGGCTGACCACCCGCGTCCACCTTCGCGAGGACCGCTGGCTGGGCCGCGCGCTGGCGCGCCTGCGCGCCCTCGAACGCATCACCTACCGCGGACTCAGGACGTCCACCTGGCGACTGGTCACGGTCATCGGCTGCGAGGTCGCGTTCCACGCCTTGAGCATTTTCGAATCGTGGTTGACGTTGTATCTGCTCACCGGATCGTCCCAGTGGCTCAATGCCTTCCTGTTCGACACGCTGAACCGGATCATCAACGTTGTCTTCCGCCTGGTGCCGCTGCGTGTCGGCGTGGATGAAGTGAGCGCCTCTGGTCTTGCCGATCTCATCGGCCTCGGAAGCGCCACGGGCCTCACGATGGCCCTCGTCCGCAAAGCCCGGGTGCTCACGTGGGTGGCAGTCGGACTCGGGGTGACGGGTCGACGAGCGCTCGCCAAGTGACGGTGTTATCCTCCAGCCATGGCCATCATTCTGGTTGTTGACGACGAGCAGCCGATTCGGCAGCTCATGGCCCGCCTTCTCGAACGGAAAGGCCATACGGTGATTCAGTGTGGGGACGCCAGCACGGCGCTGCAGGTAACCGACGCCATTGACCTGCTGATTGTCGATCTTGTGCTGCCAGGCGTGAACGGTCGCGAGCTCACCATCAGGTTGCGTGAGCGACAACCCACACTGCCGGTCATCCTCATGTCGGGGTACCTGCCGAATCCGGAACTCGTCCCCGCGCAACCCTCCGCGTTCATACAAAAGCCCATGACGCCGTCGATGGTCGTGGAGACGGTCGAGCAGATGCTCGGCACATAGGGCCCGCTGAACTGCAGCGCGCCCTACGACAACAACCCCATCGAGCGCAGCATGGCGGCGGTGTATGGCGCACCGGACGGGACAAGTCGCAGGCGGTCACTCAAGGTCTGGACGTCTTCCGGGGTGTCCACGTCATGCCAGTCCGCAATGCGGGCGACTGTCAGACCCGCCGCTCGGGCGCGCGTTTCGACGTCCTCCAGCAGGTGGGGTATCCCCCACCGCACATCCGTAAACAGGTCGGGCACCCCGCGGTCCGTCACCGTCATTCCAAGCAGATAGAAGCTGCCATCGCCCGACGGGCCTGTGACCACCACGCCGGCATTCGTGCGCACAAGGCGCACGGCCGCTTCGATCTCCGCGGCCGGCAGATCCGGCACATCCACGCCGAGAAGAACGACCTGCCGGAACCCGGCTGCGGCCAGATCGTCACAGACATGCCGCAGCCGATCCCCCAACGTCGTGCCGCGTTGAAGCAGCAACCGGTTCCCGGCGATCCAGGGCCGCGCGATTCGCAACCCTTCGAGGGGAGGGGTGACAGCCACCTTGACCGTCACGTCACTGACGGCACTCACTCGCGCCAGGAGGTCATCCAGAAACGCGAGCACCAGATCGCGACGGTGGTCACGGTCAGGCACCACGGGGCCAATGCGGGCTTTCAGCCTGGGGTCTGAGGGCGACCTTGTCAGAATGGCAACAACGAGGGACATCGGGGTACTCCGATGGGGGGGGCGGGCACCAGTCTACCCTACATGTCGCGGCGGCCTTCCATGGCCTTGGACATCGTGAACTCGTCGGTGTAATCGAGGTCGGACCCGACCGGCACACCCATCGCGATGCGACTCACTTTCACACCGAGCGGCTTCAGCAGGCGCGCGAGATACAACGCCGTGGCCTCCCCCTCCACGGTGGGATTGGTGGCGACGATGATTTCCTCCACGGTGCCGGCGCCGACGCGAGCGAGCAGGCCCTTGATTTTCAGGTCGTCAGGCCCCACGCCCTGCAACGGCGCGATGGCGCCCATCAGCACGTGGTAGCGGCCCTTGAATCCGCGCGTGCGCTCCACGGCCCAGACGTTTTCGGGTTGTTCAACGACGCAGATGATGCGTCCGTCACGACTGCCGTCCGTGCAGTAGCCGCACGGGTCCACGTCGGTGATATTGCTGCAGGTCGAACAGTATGTGACGCGATCCTTCACCGACAGCATGGCGGCGCACAGGGCGTCCACATCCTCGCGCGGCGTCTTCAGCAGATGAAACGCCAGCCGCTGGGCGCTCTTGGCGCCGATGCCCGGCAGGCGTTGCAGCGCGGCGACCAGAGCCGCCAGCGGATCGGCAAATGCCATCAGCGGAGTCCCGGCAGGCCGAGACCGCCCATGAGCCCCTGCATCTGTCCCGCAATCGCCTCATCCACCTTGCGGTGCGCGTCGTTGATCGCGGCGACGATCAGGTCCTGCAGCATGCCGACGTCTTCCCTGGAGACGACCTCGGGGTCCAGGCGGATCGACAGGAGCAACTTGTGGCCGTTGACCATGACGGTGACCATGCCGCCCCCGGCCGTGGCCTCCACCTTCATCTCGCCCATCTGCTGCTGCAGGCGCTCCTGCATCTGTTGCGCCTGCTTCATCATGTTCTGGATGTTCACGTGATCTCCTCCACGTCTTCAATCTCGCCGCCAAGGATGTCGAGCACGTTCTGCACGGCAGGCTCGGCCTTGGCGCGATCACGCAGCTGGGACTGACTGGATGGCGACTGTGCGGCGGCGCCTGGCGCGGCGGCCGGCTCGGTCGACGCCGGCGCCGCAACCCCTTCGCGCACGTCCACCGTCATCTTGCGACCGGTCTGATGCTGCGCCAACTGCTCGATCCAGCCACGCTTGGCTTCGAGCTGGCCCCTGAGATTCTTGTGCGCGGGCGCAAACGTGAAGACGATGCGATCGCCCTCGATGTCCACCGTCTGCACCTGCGCGATCACCATGCCGTAGAAAATCTTGTTCCCCTCGCGGATGGCGGAAAGCAGGGTCTTCTTCAGATCACCACCGACGGAAGTGGGGGTCGCAGGAGGCGTGGGCGATGTAGGGCGCGCTGGGTTTGAGCGCGCCGGAGTCGGTGGTGTAGGAGCTGTAGGGCGCGCTGGGTTTGAGCGCGCCGTGACGGGTGGCGCGGGCGGTGCCGGCCGAGTCGGCTGGGTGGGTCTTGCGCCACCCCCAACACCCCCACCACCCGCGATAAGTTCTTCGATCGGCGTGAGCTTGCGCAGGTGGATCCACTTGAGCAGCGCCATTTCGAATGTGTGGCGCGGTTGTGACGAATTTTTCAGGTCGCGCTCGGTGATGGACAACAGGTCGAATGAGCGCAGCAGGTCCTCGCGTGAGTACTGCTGCGTCAGCGCCAGCATCCGTTCCCGCTCGTGCTCGGACGCGATGTCGGGATCGCTCACGCGTGTGGCGTCAATGCGCACCACCATCAGGTCGCGCATCAGGCGCGCGAGTTCACGGCACACGGCGCGCAGATCGAATCCGTTGTCCACGACGGTGCCGGCCTGCGTCAACGCACCGACCGCATCTTCCCGCGCGATGGTCTCGGCGATATCGAACTGCACGTCGCGACCAATCAGCCCCAGCACCTTGCTGACGTCGTCAGCCGTGACCCGATCGCCGCTAAACGCGAGCACCTGATCGAGCGCGCTGAGGCCGTCGCGCATGCTGCCTTCAGCCGCGCGCGCCAGCAGCGCGACCGCGGCCTCGTCCATCACCACACCTTCGCGGGCGGCGACATCGGCGAGCTGGTGGCGGATCGACGTGAACGGCAGGGCCTTGAGTTCAAAGACCTGCGACCGCGATTGAATCGTGGCGGGCACGGCCTCGAGCTCCGTGGTCGCCATCATGAACTTCACGTAGGGCGGCGGTTCTTCGATCGACTTGAGCAGGGCGTCGAACGCGTTCTTCGACAGCCGGTGGACCTCGTCGATGATGAACACCTTGTAGCGATCACGCATCGGCGCGATCGACAGGGGCTCCACAATGACCTCGCGGACGGCATCGACGCCGGTGTAGGTGGCGCCGTCGATTTCCATCACGTCCACGTCGCGGCCTTCAGCAATCTCCGTGCAGGCATCACACTCGCCGCAGGGGTCACCGGTCGGTCCGTTGACGCAGTTGAGGGCGCGGGCGAGGATACGCGCGGTGGTGGTTTTGCCGACGCCGCGGGGGCCGG
>Ga0222714_10002172_pt1 | contig 21171 bp, 20 predicted proteins | sample C33_3DmetaG_FD_165048 | JGI IMG/M metagenome (GOLD analysis project Ga0222714, IMG submission 165048) | Estuarine water microbial communities from San Francisco Bay, California, United States - C33_3D | ecosystem: Environmental > Aquatic > Marine > Unclassified | place: USA: California...
ATCAAGTAGTTGTCGTCGGAAAAAATGGCAAGATTTCAATTTCTAGTAAGACAACGGTTATTACGAAGTTAAATTCACGAGCGGGCAATAACCGAGATTCCAAGAATAATCGTGTAGTTGCACCTAAAAAGTCAGTAAAAGGTAAGGCAGTTGCACCTAAAAAGTCGACCCTGCAATCAAAAGCCTCGACTAATAAAAGTTCCAAATAGTTGAATTTGAGCCGACACAACTAATCTCGGTCTTATGATCGAAACAAAACCGCCTGCGAACCTTGCAAAAACTTTGGCAGAACTAAAGCAGTCGGGATGGAAATCGCAAAGCGTAAAAGAAGAAATCCGTAAGAACACTGTCGCGCGCATCGCAGCCGATCAGCAACTTTTTGCTGGCGTTCTGGGTTATGAAGAAACGGTTATGCCACAACTTGAGAACGCGTTGTTGGCTGGTCACGACATTGTGTTTCTTGGCGAGCGTGGTCAGGCAAAAACTCGAATCATTCGCTCGTTAGTTGATCTCTTAGACGAGTGGATGCCGATTGTCAGTGGTAGCGAAATCAACGACGACCCGTACGCGCCAGTTTCACGACAGGCGCGCGAGCTTGTCGCGAGTCAAGGTGACGCAACGCCAATTGATTGGGTGCATCGATCTGCTCGCTACGGCGAGAAACTTGCCACACCAGATACTTCAATTGCAGACTTGATCGGTGAAGTCGACCCGATAAAAGTTGCCGAGGGTCGTTATCTGAGCGACGAACTGACCCTGCATTACGGCTTGGTGCCGCGTTGCAATCGGGGCATCTTTGCAATCAACGAATTGCCAGATCTGTCAGAGCGAATTCAAGTTGGTCTACTTAATGTGCTTGAAGAAAGAGACATTCAAATTCGTGGTTACAAAATTCGTTTACCTCTTGACATCATGCTCGTGGCGTCAGCAAACCCTGATGACTACACCAACCGTGGTCGAATAATCACGCCACTAAAAGATCGTTTTGGAAGCCAGATTCGAACTCACTATCCGCTAGAGATAGCAACAGAAATAGAAGTCGTACGCCAAGAGTCGCGTAACGCCAGTGTTGGCGATGTAAAAGTGCGAATTCCAAACTTTATGGAAGAAATAATTGCCACAATCAGTCACTTGGCACGGGCGAGTACGAAGATCAATCAGCGCAGCGGTGTGAGCGTGCGTCTGACTACCAGCAACCAAGAGTTGATGTGCGCAAATGCAATGCGACGCGCACTTAAAGCTAAAGAAACTGAGGTGGCGCCTCGAGTATGTGATCTTGACGCATTGGCAGCCTCAACTGCCGGCAAAATTGAAATCGACGTAATCGACGATTCGCGTGAGTCACAAGTTTTTGACCAACTCATACGTGGGGCCGTGCTTCAAGTTGCCAAGCAGCGAATTTCGGCTGAGAACCTTCGCCTAGTCGCTGAAGAGTTTGTTGAAGGCAAGGTTGTGCAAACAGGTGAAGACATTGCCTCAAGCGATTATGTTGCATTGCTCAAGACAATGCCCGGCTTGCGCGCGGTGGTCACTGATCTGGTTGATGGTGACGAATCAGCAACGGTGGTTGCCAGCGCAATTGAGTTTGTGCTCGAAGGCCTGCATCTTTCAAAGCGACTAAACAAAGACGCCAAAGCAGGCAAAGCGATTTATCGCTCAAAAACTGTTTAGATTTGCGGCTGTTTGCCGCATGTACCCGGCGAATTAATCAGCCAATAAATCAACCAAGAAATGGCTGTCGAGTCCAGATTTCGCTGGTGTCGTTGCGTTCAGCAATAACGGGGCGTCCTGAGAGAATTGAAATCTCAGTTGCGTTATTGAAACCATGCAGTTTGAGTGCGCCGTGGCGAGCTGCCGACACACCTTCTGGCAACTCTTCGATGTGTTCTGTGGGTATCAGCACACCCAAATTTGCTGACTCATCGCAAAGTCGCGACGCCAAGTTTGGTGCACTGCCGATGTAATCGTCACCTTCGAACAGCATCGTGTCACCAGTATCGATGCCGATTCGCAGTTGAAGAGGTGCGCAGGCCGTCTCGGCTCGTCTTGCCAACTCGAGTGCAAATGTGATGCCGTCAATCTGTTCGACGGCAACGGCCATTAAACCGTCGCCAAGATATTTATCGATGCGCACACCACGTTCTGAGGCGACGGCTCGAGCGACTGCTCGAAACTCGCCAAGAAGTTTTGTTGCTCGGCGATCGCCGTTGGTCTCTGTGAAGCTTGTGAAGCCAGACAAATCAACGAATATAAAGGTTCTAGGAAAGCGCATTGCGATTATCAGTCTACGGACAGTCGTACTATCGTGCGCTTATGCCAAGTCGGTTCAATTATTCGCGCTGGGACGGAACACAGCAAGGTTTTGAAATCGACGCACAAAGTTTGATCGACGAATTGACAGATGATTTAGTTCATCACGGCGACGTCAATGCGGCGTTGCGCAGAATGATGCAAGAAGGCATGCGTAATGATCGCGGCGAAAACTTAATGGGTCTTCGTGAAATGATGCAGAAGTTGCGAGATAAGCGCAACGAGATAAAAGATCGTGGTGATCTTGGTGGTGTCTACAAAGAGATCGCCGACGAACTTGACGACTTGGTCGACGAAGAACGACACGCCATTGATCAAGCGCTGAAAGATGCGGTCAAGTCCGGAGACCAACGTCGAAGCGCGTTGGCAAAAGAATCTGCAGAACAAAAGAACTTTCGGCTCGACATGTTGCCCGAAGATCTCGCCGGCAAGATCAGCGAACTTGAGCACTATGACTTTCAGTCGCAACAAGCCCAACAGCGTTTTGAGGCGTTGCTAGAAAAACTTCGCAACCAGTTGATGCAGCAATATCTTGATCAAGCGTCAAGTGCAGTTGAGAAGATGACGCCTGAAGAAATGCAACGCACCAAAGACATGATGGCGGCGCTGAATGAAATGATTAACCGTCGCGAACGGGGCGAAGATCCTGAGTTTGAAAAGTTCATGGAGAAATTTGGCGACTTCTTTCCGGAGAATCCGCAAAATCTGGATCAACTTCTCGAGATTATGGCAAAGCGGATGGCCAATGCCCAAGCGATGCTCAATTCGATGACTCCAGAACAACGCGAACAGATGAGTCAACTGAGTGAAAAACTGCTTGAGGATATGGATTTGCGTTGGCAAATGAGCGAGTTGGCACAAAAACTGCAGGCCATGTTTCCGCAACAAGGGTGGGGTTCGAAGCAAGATTTCACAGGTGAAGATCCGATGGGGTTTGGCGATGCAATGCGTTCGATGCAAGAACTTGGTGATCTTGATCAGCTTGACAATTTGTTGCGCAATGCATCCTCGCCGTCGGCCTTAGCCGAGGCTGATTTAGATCGAGTTAGCGAACTGCTCGGCGAAGATGTCGCAAAATCTCTGCAACGTATGTCTGAGATAACCAAGAAATTAAAAGAGGCGGGGCTAATTGATCAAACTGAAGGCAAGTTAGAGATGACCCCGCGAGGTTTACGCAAAATAGGTGAGAAGGCGTTGCGCGACGTGTTCGGGGCACTAGATAAAGATCGTCTTGGTCAACACCAAGTAGAGCGAATCGGTGTCGGACATGAGCGCACTTATGACACCAAACCTTACGAATACGGTGATCCTTTTCAGTTAGACCTTCAACAGACTTTGCGCAACGCCCTGAAGCGCCAGGGCTCAGTTGTGCCAGTGCAGTTGATTGCCGAAGATTTTGAAATTGATCAGACCGAACATCTGACTCGGTCATCAACGGTACTGATGCTTGACCTCTCGCTGTCAATGCCGATGAGAGATTATTTCTTGCCGGCAAAAAAAGTTGCAATGGCTTTGCATTCGTTAATGAGTTCGCAGTTTCCGCGCGACTATCTCGGCATCGTTGGTTTTAGTGAGACGGCACGAGCGTTAAAACCACAGCAATTACCCGAAGTTTCATGGGACTTCGTTTACGGCACAAACATGCAGCACGGGTTTATGTTGGCTCGAGAAATGTTGTCTCGGCAGAGTGGCACCAAGCAGATAATCATGATCACCGACGGCGAACCAACGGCTCATATTTCGCAGTCTGGTGATGTTTTTTTCAATTATCCACCGGTACGCGAGACCATCGAGGCGACACTACGTGAGGTCATGAGGGCGACCCGCGAAGGCATACGTATTAACACTTTCATGCTTGATGCATCGCATGCTTTGCAGTCATTTATTGAGCAACTCACGGCGATAAACAAAGGCCGTGCGTTTTTTACCGGCCCAGAGAATTTAGGTGAGTATGTGCTCGTCGACTTCATCGAACATAAGCGTCAACTTTCTCGGCTAGGTGGGGTTCGACGCGCGGGTTGAGCAGTATTTGCATTTTTTGTAAAAGTTTGGCAGAATGACACGGTTGTAGTTACACCACTGTTAGGCGCTCATGCATCAAGCAGTGTTTATTGGGAGGGTTTCAAAATTGGAAGATCGCATGCACATACCGGTGAATAGTGAGCGTGCATGGCAAGATCAGGCAAATTGCCTCGGTGTAGACCCAGACCTTTTCTTTCCAGAACGTGGCGCCTCAACCCGTGAGGCCAAAGAGGTTTGTCGTGGCTGTGTAGTTAAAAACGATTGCCTTGAATACGCCTTAGAAAATGGCGAAAAATTCGGTATCTGGGGCGGGCTCTCAGAACGAGAACGACGTCGACTTCGTCGTCAGCGCGCGCAGAGCAATCGCAACATCGTTAGCGCTTAAGTACATCAATCTAGATTTTGCATTGCGCGGTTGCGCGCTGCTAAACACCATTCGATTGTCTTTTCTTTACTTAAATCGAGTTCAGTCCAACGCGATTTAGAAATTTGAGTGAGCACTCGCGCAGGTACGAGACCGACGAGTTCGGCACGCGCAATTTCTGCGCGCTTTGCCACCTCATCAAAGACAAAATCTGGCCCCACTTCATCGGGGCTAATCAGGTTCATACTGACCTGAATTTCGTTGCCTAATTGAAGGCCTAATGTACGCACTTGAGGGCTTCTAATCTCGCGCGCAATTCGCCTGCCGTCTTCGATAGTCGAGTTTTTTAGCCAAATGTTGTAGGCAACTAAAACTTGTCGCGCGCCAACACAAATTGCGCCGGCTGTTGGGTGTGCTTGGTTTGGCCCAAAGTCTGGGTTCAAGTCAATAAAAGCCCGCTTGCGAATTTCGGGCAAGTCACGTTCTGGTCCATAAACGAAACTCGGTATTTTTAATTCACTCGCGGCGAATTCGGCGAACTCGTTTCTTGCCTGAATCGCTTGTTCGATTGTTGAATTTTCGAGTGGCACAAATGGAACGACATCGATAATGCCAATTCGCGGGTGAACACCAAAGTGCTGGCGCAAGTCAAACTGTGCTGCGCTTAGTTCGGTGAGTTGTCGCGCTGCCTTTGTAGTTGCGAGGGTGAACACACTTCGGTGATGGTGAAAGTCGCTGTGAATATCGAGCACATCATGGCCAATCTGGCTACGAATCATTTCAACGGCGTCTAGACGCCGCCCTTCGCTGATGTTGATTACGCACTCGATCACCTATATTGCTTAGCGCATTTCTGGGTGGCAATGCTAGAGTTGTCATATGTTCAACGGCCCTGAAATCTGGATCATCGTCTTGCTTGTTGTAGTTCTTTTCGGCGGATCACGTCTTCCAAAAATTGCTCGCAATCTCGGCAAAGCCCAAAGCGAACTTAAAAAAGGTCTCGCCGAAGGGATTGCAGACTCTAAGAAGGACGAAACCCCAAAAACTGACCCTAAATAGTTTTGGTGTCGCGGCAGATTGCCTGCCGACTATTTGAGAGCGAGTACTTTTACTCTCGTCGCAAGCACATCGGCGAGCATGTTTCTTCGCTCATTGGCTGCGTAAAGGTTTAGTTCAATATCTGCCTTGGCTGATGCCTTAGCAAAGATTAGAAGTTGTTCATCTTCGGCGCGTACCGTCACTGATTTGACTCGTCCGTCTTGGGTTCGATCGAGACCAATAGCAATGCGCAAGATTGCAGCGAGCGAAGTTACCAGCGTCTGATCTTTTTCATTGAGTTGTGCAAACTCTGCGTGTGATTGCTTAGGTGCGCTCTTACGGTGGTAGCGCGCGATGACCGCAATCAGTTCTATTTCGCGGTCGGTTAGACCAACAAGTTCTGAGTTTCGAATTACATAATAAGAATGAAGATGATGTTTTGAGTGAGAAACGACCACACCAACATTTGCGAGCAGAGCCGCGGCCTCAAGGTATCTGCGTGAAGCAGGTGGGAGAGCCAACTTTTTCTGCAGGCAATCAAAAAGTGAGAGAGCAATTTTTGCAACATACGCCGAATGCTCGGGGCGATCATCACAACGGTCAGCGAGTTGTTTAACGCTGAGCAATGCCGGGTCGATGTCTTCGGGATTGTCGAGTAATTTCTCGCGAGCAAGAGTGTCAAAAAGGACGCCTTCTCGCAATGCGTAGTCAGAGTAAGTGAACTTAGTTACGTCAAATGACTGGGCGATGCCCTCCAAAATTACGGCTCCAGCCAGGATGATCTCAGCGCGCGATGAATCGAGATTAAATATGCGCGCCCGCTCTTTGACAGTCGGTGCGTCTGCCAACAAATCCAACATCTTCGTTACATCTTTAGCGCTGAATTCGCACCGGTTGTATGACTTTGGTTCTGGTTCGTCGTTGAGTTTTCTTATAAGTTTGGCAACTGCTTCGACCGAACCTGACGAACCGACGGCAATCTCAAAGCCAAGTTCGAGCACCTCCGGCTTAATAGTTGCCAACATTGATCGCACGAATTTTCGACAACTGCTGAGAGCACTTGGATGAAGTGCATCTGTGCTGAAAAATCTGTCGGTTAGACGAACTGCACCGAGCTTAAAACTGCGAGCTAGCAATATTTCGTCACCAGCAGCGATTACTAGTTCGGTAGAGCCGCCACCAATATCGCAGAGCAACATTGGTTGTTCGCCGGCAGCAACTGCGTATCTGGCACCAAGGTGAATGAGTCTTGCTTCTTCAACACCCGAAATCACTTCGACTTCGATATCGGCTTCTTTTCGTGCACGCTTGATAAATTCATTGCGATTTTTAGCCTCACGAACTGCACTTGTCGCAACAGCGCGTAGTTTTGCGCTGTGTACATCAGCGACTGCTCGCATTCGTTTTAACGAAGCGATTCCTCGCTCGATCGCTTCAGCCTCGAGTTGCTTCATGTCGCCGGCGCCATGGCCAAGTCGAATTACTTCTTTTTCATTGGTAATCACTTCAAAGCCTGTCTCAACTGGCTTGGCTACGACTAAGTGAAAACTGTTTGTTCCGATATCAAGTGCGGCAATGACTGTTTCTGATTCTGAGCCCACAAATGCACATCTTAGAACGCGATGGTTCGACGGTAGGATTTAACGACTAATCGAAGGAGACGTCATGACAAACTACGCAGAAGCAACAACTTTGAACGAGCCACCGCGTGGTCATGCGCGTATCGTTTATCTCGGCCCAGCGTCACCTCATTGGGAGGTCTACGGCGACTACGGCGACCAGAACATGCTTGAAGAGTTTCGCGCACGCACTCTCGCTCGACTTATTCTCTTGCCGCGCAACGACCCACAGTTTCGTCGCAATCAAGAGCGAGTCAACAAAGACGCCGAGCGCGAGCGCATCAGCATCGAATGGGAGCTCGGGTATGCAAATGCTGCCGAAGCTCCTGCTGCGGCACCAGCGGCCACACTTGCGCCAACACCTGCCGAATAGGCGCGATTTTAAATCTGCGTTTTATGCGACCAAAAATGTCGCTGAAGTGAAGTTCAAGTGACATTTTGGCGAAATCGCTTTTTAGCAAACGTACGAGAGCAAACAGATTCGTACGATAAAAAACAGGTGCAAAACTACATCAACCGTGAATTGAGTTGGCTCGACTTTAACGATCGAGTTTTAACTTTGGCAAGCGACGAGAAAGTTCCGCTACTTGAGCGCTGTCGCTATTTGGCAATTTGTTCGTCAAATCTTGATGAGTTTTATCAGATCAGAGTTGCTGCACTCAAAGATCAAATCGCCGGTGAAGTTCATACGCCAACAGCAGACGGAATGACACCGCAAGAACAATTGACCGAAATTACAAAACGAACTCAAGATTGTGTAGCTAGACAACACAAAGTTTGGGCAGAAGAGTTGCTACCAAGACTTATGCAATCTGACGTCTCGGTCGTCAAGTGGTCAGAATTGAGCGAGACCGAACGAGCAAAACTCTCAGACGACTTTGATCGCAGAATATTTCCGGTTCTGACACCGTTGGTTGTCGACCCTGCTCATCCGTTTCCTTACATTTCGAACCTTGCTCTCAACTTGGCAGTCGTTGCCCGTGATCCACAATCGGGCGAGCAGAGGTTTGCGAGATTGAAAATTCCGAAGAACATTTCTCGTTTTATGAGGGTGGGTAGCGGCAATAAATTTGTCTTACTTGAAGAAGTCGTCTCGGCTAATTTGCCACGGTTGTTTCAGGGCATGGTGATCGAGCAGTGTTTTGTTTTTCGGGTAACACGTAATGCCGACCTCTCGCTTGATGATGAAGACGCAGAAGACTTGTTAGCAGCCGTAGAGATGGAACTACGTCGTCGTCGTTTTGGTCGCGCAGTTCGACTTGAAATCCCAAGGGGCACTGCTCAAGAAACAGTTGACTTGATGTGCGAAGAACTTGAACTAGAGGCCGAAGATATCACCCACCACACAGGTTTGATCGAAATGAACGCGTTGAACCAATTGGCGTCTCTCGATTTACCTAGTTTGAGATTTAAACCCTGGCCGCCGCTTACCGCCGGCAGATTGTTGGCTGCCGAATTTAATGGTCACAGTATTTTTCAGGTCATTCGCGAGAGACAGTTGTTGGTTCACCATCCTCATGAATCGTTTGCATCTTCGGTTGAGTCTTTCGTGGCACAGGCTGCAAGCGACCCAAAGGTTCATTCAATAAAAATGACTCTTTATCGAACCTCAGGTGACTCGGCGATCGCCAAGCATCTAGTGCGTGCCGCCGAATCAGGCAAGCAAGTTGCTGTTGTCCTTGAAATCAAGGCGCGCTTTGACGAGGCTCGAAACATTGCGTGGGCAAAAGAACTTGAGTTCGCAGGCGTTCATGTTACTTATGGCATTGTCGGCTTGAAGACGCATTCAAAGTGCATATTGGTGGTTCGCGAAGACAGCGACCAAATGAGGCGTTATGTTCACATCGGTACCGGAAATTACAATTCGGTAACTGCCAGAGTTTATGAAGATATTGGGTTCTTTACCTGTGAAGAACAAATCGGCTCAGACGCAACAGAACTTTTCAACTATTTGACGGGGTATGCCAAAGAGCCAGATTATTTGCGATTGTTTGTCGCGCCGCATCAACTACGTCCACGAATTCTTGAGCTGATTCATCGCGAGGCATCATTCAAGGACAAAGGTCAGATAACACTCAAACTGAACTCAATTTCTGACCCATCAATAATTGATGCACTTTATGCGGCAAGCAATGCTGGCGTGAAGATAGACCTCATTGTGCGAGGTATCTGTTGTTTGCGCGCTGGGGTGCCGGGTATGTCTGAGAACATTAGAGTTCGGTCAATACTTGGTCGCTACCTTGAACACTCACGTATCTATAGGTTCGAGCACGGGCTAGAAGACGAGTCTCCATTGCACTTGATTGGTTCAGCAGATTTGATGGGGCGCAATCTTGACGGACGAGTTGAGGTATTGGTACCCCTCACGCACCCCAAACATCGTGCGTGGCTGGACAAAGTTCTCAGTTTTCTGACTGCAGAAGATGTCGTTCACTTCAAACTCGGCAGCGACAATAAGTGGGTCGAACATAATTCGGACGCTGAATTTGGAGATGCTCAACAACGTTTGCATGAGTGGGTCGTTGCAACTCAGGTTCGCTGACCTGAAAATCTGTTCACTGTCGCGACACTCGTTTGACAACTAAAGTTCACTTTTAACGGGCTACCGTAAAGGGAGTCGTAAGTTTGTAGTCGAAAAAGGAAAGGTGCCAGAAATGAACGAAATTCGCAAGAATTTTCATAATGACCTTGAGTCTGTGCGTGCCGAAGTCATTCGACTAGGGGCATCTTTGACCGAGTCAATTCCTCGTGCTACTGCGGTTTTGCTGAGTGGCGACCTCGAAGGCGCCGACTATCTAGTTCAAGCCGACGACGAGTTTGACGGTCGAAGTGCCGAACTTGAGGTTTCGTGTTTTGAAATTTTGGCACTGCAGGCACCAGTTGCCGCTGACTTGCGCCAATTAGTTGCAATCATCAAAATTGCCGGAGAACTCGAGCGTTCGGCCGATCTTGTAGTCAATATTTGCAAGGCAGCTCGTCGTATATATGGTCACGATATTGATCCGATGTTGCGTGGCGTGATTTCGAAAATGAGCGAACAGGCACAAAAGTTATTTGCGGCCACTATGGAAGCTTTTGAAGAAAGTGATTCGGCAAAGGCTGCTGCAATTGACGATATGGACTCATATCTAGACAGCCTGCATCGTCAATTTATTCAGCAGATTTTCGAGTCTCACTCAAAGTCAAAAATTGATCTGCAGGTGGCCGTTCAACTAGCAGTAGTCGCCCGTTTTTATGAGCGCATTGGCGACCATGCTGTGAACGTAAGTGAAAAAACTAGGTTTATCGTCTCGGGTTGGGTGCGAGAGCGTGGTGGCATTGATCGCTACAAGGCTCGAGTCGGAGACCGAACTGGTGAGATTTTTCTTCCACGAACCGAAAGTTAAGTTCAGAGACCCCTTGTGGACCTGATTTTTTTCTTGACTGGCTCGGCAGTGACTGCAGTGATCGCATTTTTGATCTCGAAGCGCTCATCGAAAAATTTAAGCAAGGCAATTCAAAATGAGGTGCTAGTAAGTACTTCAAATACCGAAGACCAGTTAGAGAGTTTGATGGACGCTCTTGATCTCTTGCCAATCGGTGTAGTAATCGTTGACTTGAAACTTGGTCGCAAATTGCGCAATAACGCAGCGGCTGCGATGACTGGCGTGCGATATGTAGATATTTTGGTCGATCAGGCGGTCGATGAAATGCTCGAAACAATAGTGACGTCAAAGTCGAGTGAGCGCATTCTTGAAGCAGTGGCAGGCACAACTCGTTTCTTTAAGATTCGCGGTCAAGCAATCGACCAACAAAAAGCAATTGTGACTGTTGAAGACATCACTGAAAAATCAAGAATCGATACTGTGCAAACAGACTTTGTGGCGAACCTCAGCCATGAACTCAAGACGCCGATTGGTGCCGTTGCAGCACTTGCAGACTCGCTAAATGGAGAGACTGAAACCGAAGTTGTATGGCGACTTGCCGAGCGAATCGTTACTGAATCTCACCGCATGTCGCGAATTGTTGATGACCTGTTAGATCTGTCTAGAGTCGAATTCGGCGGAACCGAAGAGTGGTCTGACGTCGATCTTGGCTCAGTTTTAGTCGAGGCTGTAGGCACCAATCAACATGCGGCCAAACGTCAAGGTTTGGGTTTGTCGCTGACTGGCTCAGCAGAGTTGTTAGTTCGCGGTGATAGGTCGCAATTGGTGTCGGTAATTTCAAATCTGGTTGACAATGCGATCAAGTACAGCGAAGCTGGTGGCGTAGTTCGGGTCGAAGGAATGATTCAGGGTGACGAAGTCGTAGTCACCGTTACTGATCACGGCATTGGTATCGCCGAGCGTGACCAGAAGCGAATTTTTGAGCGCTTTTATCGAGTCGACAAAGCCCGAAGTCGGGCAACTGGTGGCACCGGTCTGGGTTTATCGATCGTGCGCCACATTGTTCTAGAACATGGCGGATCAATAGATGTGCGGTCCGAAGAAGGCATTGGCTCAACTTTCATGGTTCGTTTGCCGCGCGTAACCAAACAAAACAAAGAAACAGTTTTAGATCAGACAGGGGCTTTGGCATGAGTATCAGTAATTCACTTCCTACGATCTTGGTAGTCGATGACGAAGAATCTTTTATCGAGGCACTTCAAGTTGGTTTAAAGCGTGAAGGCTTTCGAATCGAAGTCGCCCGTGATGGTGCAGAAGCTTTAGCCATGTTCGACGCTGTGAAGCCAGTTGCGGTTCTTTTGGACGTGATGCTGCCAAAAGTTGGTGGCACGGACGTATGTCGTGAGATTCGCAAGAAAAGTTCTGTTCCGATCATTATGGTTTCGGCAAAAGGTTCAGAGATCGATACGGTCGTTGGGCTTGAAGTAGGCGCGGATGACTACATTGTCAAGCCGTATCGCCTTCGTGAACTGGTTGCTCGGTTGCGTGCCGCACTTCGTCGTGGAGAATTGTCGAAGTCTGAAACTGATTTGACCGGTGTCGGCACAGTAGCCATCGGTGCAGTCTCAATAGATCCTGAACAACATGTGGTGACAATTCGTGGAGAAATTACAAAACTGCCGCTTAAAGAATTCGAGTTGCTTTATATGTTGATGGCAAATGCTGGTCGAGTGATGACCAGAGAGACGCTTATCGATCGGGTTTGGGGCACTGACTACTTTGGCGACACCAAAACACTTGACGTTCATATCAAGAGGTTGCGCGCAAAGATTGAAAAAGAGCCTGCTGATCCGCAGTTGGTTGTGACTATCCGTGGGCTTGGCTATAAATACGAGAAAATAGGCGTATAGCTCTTTCAAAGTCAGGTCTTGCCCCGGCGTCACCGCTGAGACGTCTCGGTCGTGTGCATTCACTCATCGCATGCGGTGAGGCAGCGTTTGCAATTGCGTTAGCAGACTCACTGTTCTTATCGATAAGCCCAGATGCCGCTCGAAGTCGCGTGTTGTTGTTTTTGGCAGTGAGTCTGGCGCCGTTTGCAATCGTCGCACCATTTATCGGACCAGTAATCGACAGAATTCCGGGTGGCAGGCGGATAACTGTTTTCGTTGTCGCACTTTTACGGTGCGTGACGGTGGTCTTAATGGTTTCTCGACTTAATTCAAATTCGCTTTTTGCTCTTGCATTTATCTCTCTTGTTTTGGCTCGCACCTACAGCGTCAGCAAAACTGCAATAGTTCCGACACTCGTAAAAAATGATGATGAGTTAGTTTCTGCAAACTCGAAGTTGGGCTTGCTCTCGGGAGTTATGGGTTTTGCCGCGGCAGTACCCGCAGGTTTACTGCAATTAGTTGATGCAAGAGCAACACTTGTTATGTCAGCTGTGATGTTTGGTTTGGCTGGATTTGCAAGTTTGCAGTTGCCTCGTCATGTTGCGACAACGCCGAAAGAAGCCGAAAGAAAAGAAATTGAAGAGTTGCGAGGGTTGAAAGTTAGAAGAATTGCATTTTCGATGATGCTTCTACGCGGAATGATTGGATTTTTGTTCTTTCATGTTGCTTTCTGGCTGCGTGATGAGCGAGCGGGTACTGCGTGGTTTGGACTGGCACTTGGCCTATCTTCACTGGCAATAATGATTTGCAATTTGATTGCACCCTTTTTGCGACGTCAAATGTCTGAACGCGCGATGATGTTGTTTGCTTTCTTGGTCATTGGGTTAATTGGAATTTACGCCGGAGTCGTCGGAGGAATCACCGCCGGAATTATTCTGATTTCTGTAACGAATGGAATGGGTTCAGTAGGAAGACTTGCATTCGAGTCTGTCGTACAACGCGAAGCACCGGACGCAAATCGAGCACGCGCGTTTGTTCGTTTCGAAACTTTGAATCAACTCGCGTGGGTGGGTTTGGGTCTTGTTGCTGTAATTCTTAATTTGCCTGGAGCGCTCGGTTTTGCCGTAGTTGGTTTTGTTTGTCTGACTGGGTCGGTTTACTTATTCGTTAAACGGTCGCGCTAAAGATTTATTCGTTCAATCCACAAGCCGGGGGCGCCTATTTCATTGGGTGTAGGCAGATTTCCATCGCGAGTCCATAGACGTGCCAGACCAGTTTCGCCCTGCCGTTCGATGACACCGGCGATGAATTTTTCGCCACGTTCGACTTGGTCGTCGGTTAGGTAGATGCCAAAAAGTCGCTCAACATATTGGTCTTGAGAACTTGATTCGACTCTTCTTCGTCGAAAAGCCTCAGAAATCTGGGCACCGTTGCCAAGAACCCGGTTGGCGACGGTGTCTACAACATGATCGACATAGCAAATTATTGCGCAGATAATTGCGTCAAGTTTTGGGGCTAATGCTTGTTGTTTTGCTGAACGTTCGTTGCCCAGTAGAAGTGTTGGGTCTCCCAGGAGTTTCTGCATCATTGCCGCTGGGTCAGTGTCGGTGACATCAATATTTGTGAGGCGTTGCCCAAGCGCGTTTGGATTTGGGTGAAACCCCGCAACGTGTTGCTTAACCAAGTCGGTAACAGCATCACGCACAAACTTGATGCGAAACAGCGCGTGAAATGTCAACTCTTGAATTAGCAACCACATTTGCATGTCTTCAACTTTGATACTCCAGTCTTTGGCAAATTCTTCGCTGTTGCGCGCAACAAATAAGAGTTGTGACTTGGGCTCGCGCGGAAGCGGCAAGTCGTACTGGCCAAATGTTCGAAGCGAAAGTTGTCCGATCATTGAACCGACTGACATGCCAAGCATCGCCGGTGCCATCATTTTTGTGAGGTTCGACATCATCGCATCCATACCGTTCGACTCGAGTTCAAGACTCTCGGTGCCATTGGCTGATGTCGAATCGGCTGAAAAGTCTGAAAAGTAAAATTTGAAAGCCTCGATTGTGTGGTGAACCCAAGTTGAGCGATTTACAACCTCAATAACTGGAGGCTGAGTTGTATCGCTTGTAGATAACCCAGTGATATCTCGAACATGCAGGTCGGCGATAGTAGCGAGTTGGTGTACTGCAATTCGCGAAGTGGGCTCAACGTTTGGCTCGGCACCCGAGTTTGTTGCGGTCATCATTGCAAATTGTCTCGCCATGTCCCATTGCACTGGGCCGGCGCTCGACATTGCTTTGGCAATTTGCTCAAAAAATGGAAGCCCTGAAGCCGAGAAGTCGTTGGGATCTTGAGGCATAGAGAGATGATAGGCAGACTGAAATTGAATTCATCAGTTCTTGAAGAGTGGCGAATGGCTCAGTTCGCAGTCAGGGGTACACTTATTTTGATGTCATCATCGCACAACAAAGTTGAAGTCGATACTCGACTTGAGTTGACTAGTGAAGTTCTTGATGTCGGCTCTGTTTACAATTGGGCGGCTATTGAATCGTGCGGTGCAGTCGTCGTTTTTTCAGGAATCGTGCGTGACAACGCTGAAGGTCGCACCGACGTTAAGTCTTTGACTTATGAGGCTTACGAAGATCAAGTTGTGCCGAAGCTTGAGATAATCGCCAATGAGATGCGCTTGCGATGGAGCGATCTTGGGCGAATTGCTCTAATTCACCGCGTGGGCAAACTAGATCTTACTGAGTCGTCTGTTTTGGTGGTCGTTTCGTCACCACATCGACCCGAGGCATTTGCTGCAGCAAGATATGCGATCGATGCTTTAAAAATTAGTGTTCCGATTTGGAAGCAAGAACATTGGAAAGACGGAAGTGACTGGGGTACGAATAGTCACGAAATTTCTGATGCTCGCAAAGTGAAAAGTTCAACACAGTGATTATTTTTGCCGTTTCAACAATCGCGGTTTTTTTCGCCGCCGTTTCGATCGTTTCAGGTGTGAGTTTGGCGCTGCTAGTGCTAACTCAAGATCGGTCAAGTTCTTCTAACGAAGGTATGGCTGCGTTTCATCGTCACCTTGATGCTCTGTCTGATGAGTCGCGCGAGCACCTGCGAAGCCAGTTGCGAGAAGCCAAGCAGCGACAGACAAGGGGTTAGTCAATGGCGCGCGACCTTGCAATCGACCTTGGCACCGCAAACACACTCGTTTATATGCAGGGTCGAGGCATCGTCATCAACGAGCCATCTGTAATCGCCGTGAATCGACGAAGTGGCGAAGTCTTGGCAACCGGCGAAGAGGCGTGGCAGATGATCGGTCGTACGCCTGGTTATATCGTTGCTGTTCGACCACTTCGTGGCGGCGCGATAACCGACTTCGAAGTGACAGAGAAAATGATTCGGTTGTTGTTGCAACGTGCCGGTGTGTCCAAGTTTTCGCGACCAAAAGTCTTGATTTGTGTACCTTCAGCGATCACCGAAGTAGAGCGCCGAGCGGTCACTGACGCAACGCGTCGAGCGGGTGCAGCAGATGCTCAGTTGTTAGAGCAACCAGTTGCCGCTGCGATTGGTGCGAATCTGCCGATTGACGAGCCTGTTGGCAACATGGTGATTGATATTGGAGGTGGCACAACCGAGACGGCAGTGATAAGTCTTGGTGGCATCGTGGCCCTTGAGGCAGTGCGAGTCGGCAGTTTCGACATTGATAGCGAGATTCAGTCGTTTGTGCGCCGCAAGCATGGCATTGCAATCGGCGAGCGCACCGCAGAAGAGATTAAAAAGTCAATCGGCAGTGCGATGCCGATGCCTGGTGACTCAGAGGCCGAGGTTCGTGGCCGAGATTTAGTAACTGGTTTGCCGAAGACAGTTATTTTGACATCCAAAGAAATTCGTGAAGCGATTGACCCGGTGGTAACTCAGATGGTCGATTCTGTCGTGCGCTGTCTTGGTGTTGCACCACCTGAATTGTCACAAGACTTTCTAAAGCGTGGAATGTATTTGGTCGGCGGTGGTTCGTTGTTGCGCGGCATGGCTGAGCGAATTTCAAACGAAACACGTGTGCCGGTAAACATGTCGAATGAACCACTTGAAGCAGTGGTTCTTGGTGCTGGTCATTGCATAGAAAACTATGCAGCGTTGCGCGGCTTGTTTATGGACTCTCGTCGCTAGAACTTATCGTCAACGAGACGCGTCAGTCCCTCTTGAACGACAGTGACGACTAGTTCGCCGTTTGGTGAAAAAATATAACCACTGGCGATGCCACGGGCGTTTGAAGTTGAGATTGCAGTTTGGTCGTAAAGTAGCCAGTCGTCTGCTCTGAATGGCCGATGAAACCACATCACATGGTCGAGGCTCGCCATTTGAATATTTTGTTCTGTCCATGATCGACCGTGTGGAAGCAATGTTGTATCGAGTAACGACATATCGCTGGCGTAAGTAACAATGCAAGCATGCAGCACCGGGTCGTCGGGAAGTTTGCCGTCAGCGCGCATCCAAAGTTTTTGCCCTGGGCTTTTTAGGTTTTTGCGCGTTAGCGGGTCGGCGTCGATATAACGCAGGTCAATTGGTCGCGGATGCGTGAACCATTCACCGATTTGTTCTTTGAATGGCTCCATGCGGGTTTTGAAGTCTGGCAGGGTCTCTGGTCGTGGCAGGTTTTTGGGCATTTCGATGAAATGGTCAAGTCCTGGTTCAGAAATTTGGAAGCTGGCTTGCAGATTAAAGATCGCCTTTCCGTGTTGAATTGCAATTACGCGACGAGTCGTAAAACTCTTGCCATCACGGATGCGGTCAACTTCATAGAGAATAGGAATTGTCGGGTCGCCTGGTCGCAGAAAGTAGGCGTGAAGTGAATGAACATGTCGTGACTTGTCATCGACTGTGCGCGCAGCGGCAACAAGTGCTTGACCTGCAACTTGTCCACCGAAAACCCGTTGACGATTTTCTTGGGGTGAGACACCACGAAAGATGTTTACTTCAATAATTTCAAGATCTAAGAGAGCCACAAGATCATCAAGCGCAGATTGCATAGTTCTATTCTTACATCTATAGGCCGTTGAACTTGTTTAATTCTCAGCACAGATAAGATTTAGTGAGTGACGATCGTCTGGAATGCTCAACGCGTCAGCGAGGGTCTAAACGAAATTGACTCTGCTCGAGCATCGGTTTTAGCAAATGTAAAACTGCTGTTAGACCAATATCACGGCGCCAGTTATTCGGCACGCTATTACGACATCATTCTTGGCGATTGGGTTGAGCGTTTTTTGCACCTTGTTTATGTGGCAACACGACAATATGCAAATGGCGCAACCAACGCACAGCACTCAGACGGGGGCACTACTGCAATCACGATTTTGCCGACGAGTGACACCGCCGAGTTTTTCGCCGCGCATCAAACTCTGCCAGATCAAATGCTGGCAGTTTTAAGATGCCTGTCATTTTCAAGTGTTGATGCAATAAAGATTTCAGATGCTGATGTAAAAGTAAGAAACTCGTCAACCTCAAGTGGACGCAACAAAGTAAATGCAGTTCTGTTGAAGTTTGCCTCAATTGGCACCAATCCAAAGGTGCTATTTGTCAAACCATTTTCGGGTAGCACGCCAAGTGCGTGGGTTTCGGCGATGTTTTCGTGGCGAAAGTGGTCGAAGCAAGACGATTTAGATTTCTCGCTTGAGGTGCAAACAAAAATTGATTCGCAGTGGCGACAGAAGCACCTCGCAAATGTCTCAGTAGGGTCAAATTTGGGCGAAACAGCGAACGCTGTGCTGGCTGCTTTCATCCCAGTTTGTGCGCTCGAGGGTTTCGCCGAGTTCAAGTTAAAAGTCAAAAGCGCGAGGCCGAAGAGATTCGCGCACGTTTACTCTGCTCAGGCTTTATGGACTCACTTCGCGTTCAAAGTTCTTGCCGCAGAGTGGTGCGAGCAGGGCACCAAATTGCACTATCACCAGCACGGTGGTTGGTATGGCTTGGACGAATCACATGTTGGTGAGATTTACGAATCGCGTGTCTCAGATTTTTACTACACATGGGGCTGGAGTCGAGGCAACACCAACACTCGAGCACTGTCGCCCGTCACCCCAAGTTTTCGTGCGCAAGAACAGCTTTTTGATTCATTGATTTGTTTTGATCAGCCCCAAAAAATCTATCGATTGCAGTATTTTCCGTTGCCGGGCACTTTACAAACTATGTATGACCAAACTGCCGATTTTGTGCGCACTCGAGAGAGTGCCACAGAGCTACGTATTCGATTATTTCCTGGCGAGTACAGTGCACAGCAAAAAGATGCGATTCTTAGAGCCAATAGCAGCGCGATTTTTGATAATTCTCAAGATATTTTTTCACAATATTCGATCAGCCGAATTGTCTTTCATAATTATTTGGGTACTTCGTGGCTTGAAACGCTCGGCAATAATATTCCGACAATTTGTTTCTATGACGTTGATGCTTATCGCTTTAGATCAGACGCCAGGCCGTTGCTTGAAGACCTAGTTAAAGTTGGCGTTCTGCATATATCTGGTTTGAGTGCAGCCGAAAAAGCAAATGCTGTTGAAAGTGACGTCGATTCTTGGTGGCTCAGTGAAGAAGTTCAGATCGCACGTCGAAATTTTGTAATGCAGTTCGCGAATTTTTCGGCAGACTGGAAGCAAACTTGGCGTGAAAACTTTCTGGACGCAATCAAAGTAAGTGAATTGGCGTGAAGAAGATCGACGCAACATTGAAAGCAGTTGCGCTCGCGACCAAAGGCTTTATGCCTGAAGATGAAGGCGATGCTTTGTACGCTGCTGCCTGCTTGGCGTGTGGTGAATTGCCGGGACTGCCGATGGTTGAAGTTGGCACTTACTGCGGACGATCGACGGTTTGGTTAGGGGCTGCCGCAAAACGCAAGAAAACAGTCTTGTTCACAGTTGACCATCACTCGGGCAGTGAAGAAAACCAACAAGGGTGGGAGTGGTTCGATGAATCTCTAGTCGATGCACAAACTCGACGCCTAAACACACTGCCGACGTTTGTTCAAACTATGAAACAGGCTGAACTTGGCGACGTTGTCGTGCCAATTGTTGCCGAGTCGCAATTGGCAAGTCGTCAATTTGATTTCGAGGTCGCTTTTTGCTTTATCGATGGCGGCCACGGCAAAGTGCCGACGCAGATTGACTATGCAGGGTGGGTTCCGAAAGTTGCAAAGTCCGGATATCTGGCAATTCATGATGTCTTTGTTGACCCACATGACGGCGGACAAGCGCCGCATGATTTCATTTATCGACCCGCGCTTGACTCTGGCAAATTCGTAGAAGTTCTGTCTGCAGGCTCTTTGCGCGTATTGCAAAGAAAAAATTAAAAATTAAATTGATTTAGTTTTCAATTGTTTCGTCGTATCGAAAGATTCGAGACCCTGACGAAATTGAGTAAAGAGAATCTGCAGCCAAAATGATCGCTGCACCCGTGTAGGCAGAAGTTTCGTTCGCTGGAAACACGATTTTGTTGGGATAAACCAAACCAGTCAAGTAAGAGCCGTCATTTGTGCGGTGGTGTGAAGTTGTGTTCAACAAAAACTGTGCAGTATCAAAATCACCGATGGCCGAATATGCCATCGAGCATTCGGCCGTTTCTGAGGCAGTGATCCATGGTTCGTCGCTAACGCAACGCACACCGTGGTCGTGCATTACAAAAGTTTCGAATTGCTCTTCAAGACGAGACTTTGCCTCTGCGCCCGTTAGCGAGCCGCTCAAAACCGGATAGTACCAGTCCATTGCCCAACGATCTTTTGGTTCAAAAACCTTCGGTGTGTTGCGGATCGCGAAGTCAATTTTGGCTGCCGCTTCATACCATTGGGGTTTTGGCGTTTTGAGGATGTCGGCAACGCTTGCCGCGCAAATCAATGCATGCCGTATTGATGAACAGCCTGTGAGTAGCGCATAGTCCCAGGGTTTGTCGTTTTCTTCGCGCGCCCAAAGAATTGTTCCGTTTGCCAGTCGCATTCGCAGAACCCAGTTCATTGCATTTTCGAGCATTGGCCAAAATTCTTTGAGGGTTTCAATGTCGTGGTTGCAAAGCCAGTGATGCCAGAGTCCGGTGCCGACGTATGCGCAAACATTGCTGTCGAGTTTGAGGTCTTTTACGCTTTCGTCAAAGTTGTAATAGTTCGACCAAGCACCATCGGAGCGCTGAGTATTTTTAAGCCATCGGTAAGCTCGGTTTGCATTTTCGTGCAAGCCCATTACGTCTAGTGCCATCGCAGTTTCGACGTGATTCCATGGGTCGCAATGACCATTTTCAAACCAGGGGATCATTCCAGATTTGTGTTGCAAGTTAGCAATCGAATTGGCTGTTTGCAGAAGTTGTGTGTGAGTCAAAACTCGTTTTGTCGCCAGAGACTTTTGCTGCCGATTCATGACTTTGCCCCAACCAGTGCGCTCTTTGGCTTGGTTGCGTAAACGACATAACTCTTGCCGATTACAGGACTCAACGCTTTGTCGAGAGCGCGAGTAATAGTTGGCGCAGAGATTATGTCCCACTCGAGAAATCTTTTGTACATTGCGACGGCTTTGTGATCTTCGCGCTGTGGACCAACA
>Ga0222714_10002174_pt1 | contig 21160 bp, 17 predicted proteins | sample C33_3DmetaG_FD_165048 | JGI IMG/M metagenome (GOLD analysis project Ga0222714, IMG submission 165048) | Estuarine water microbial communities from San Francisco Bay, California, United States - C33_3D | ecosystem: Environmental > Aquatic > Marine > Unclassified | place: USA: California...
GCCCGACCGTGCTGAAGGCAGTGATAAAGTTCGTTGTGCGCGCGAAAACGTCCTCGGCCATATCCATCGCCAACTGGCGCCATTTCGGATCGACGAACCAAAAAAGTTTGGCCGCCGCCAAGGTCAGGATATCGTTGCCTTCCAGATGTTCCATCGCCGCCATCAGCAGGTTTTCGATCTCGTTGGTCGCGCGCAGGAAGTCGCTGGGCGAACGGAGTCCCTGAAAGCCGCCGATCACAAGATTCGAATGGATCGCTGTCGCCAGCATCACATGGTTGTCAAAGTTGCCCGGCTCGGCGGCAATCGTCGCCCTAAGGCGCCTTTCTCCTTCGATCATCCCCCCTTGCGCTTGGGCCAGCACAATTTCCGCCTCGTGCATCCGGACTGCCAAAGGCGCGTCGTCATCGGGCGATCCCGACCGCGCCGGGCTACTTTGATTGGTCCAGATCGCTTCAATCAGCGTCGCACCGAGCGCCTCTACGAAATCGTGCCCGGTTTCGGGGCACAATTCCTCGCCGTTCAGCCCAAGACGACGCGCCATGATTGTCGAATGGGTATCAAGCCTGCGCACCGACAGGACAAGATCGGGCACCGTCTGGTTCGATCTCCCGCCGCGGATGGCACTGATCACACCATAGCCATCGAGCCTCGGCATATTGATATCGGTGATCACGACGTCAGGGGCTTCTCGAGAAAACACCTCGAGCCCTTTCTCTCCGTCTTCTGCCATGACGCAGTCAAAACCTGCGTCGGTCATGACCTTCCGGACAAGGCCGAGCATTGTGCGGGAATCGTCGATTGCGAGGACCTTGACACTCATGCCTGAGCCTCCTCGAGCCCCAAGGCGTGATCCGCCCCGAGCAGGCGGATCTCCTGCCCGACCGCAGCCGGCAGGTTGAGGACATCGAAGGTTATCCCCGATGCCAGCCACGAGCGCCGCGCCATGATCACAAGTTCAAGCAGCAGCCCGTCAATGCTTCGCAGGGCGCGCGCATCGATCTGAACCGGTGATCCCGTGTTGCTGCGCAGAAAGTTGAGAAGCTCGTCATCCTCCGTCGGCGAATAGCGCGGCGGAAGCTCGAAACAGGCAGGTGTATCTTGCATTGCAAACTCGACGTGGCCCAAAAAATTTCGCCGCGCCCGGAAATCCCGAGTCGGCGGTAGGCCACGTTAGGCTCGAATATCTTGCATAAGTGTTACGCGGTTCGCGGAAAGACCCGCCCAGTCGCGAGGCGGCCTAGGCCGTCGTTTCGGCCCCGAGAAGCTCGCGCCAGCGATGGCACGAGACAGCGTGCCCGTCGCCGGGGTTTTCAAGCGTCGGCTCGATCGTCCGGCACTTGTCAATGGCATTCGGACAACGCGTGTGAAACTTGCACCCCGACGGCTGATTCAGCGGTGAAGGGATCTCGCCCACGAGCTTTTGCGCGCTGCCCCGATCGTCGGGATCAAGCGAGGGGATCGCCGAGAAAAGCGCCTTGGTATAGGGGTGGCGCGGCGCGGCGAAGAGCTGGCGGGTGGGTGCGGATTCAACGAGCCGGCCCAGATACATCACCGCCACATGATCGCAGGTATGCGCGACGACCGAGAGATCATGGCTGATAAAGAGGAAGGTCAGCCCAAGGTCTTTCTGAAGCTGCTTGAGAAGATTGAGAACGTCGGCCTGGATCGACACATCAAGCGCCGCGACGCTCTCATCGGCGACGATGAACTTCGGCCCCGAAACAAGCGCGCGGGCGATCGAGATGCGCTGGCGCTGGCCGCCTGAGAAGGCGTGCGGAAAGCGGCGCAGGTGCTCAAGGTTGAGCCGGCATTTCGCGGCGATCTCGCGCACGCGGGCGTCGGTCTCTTCGCGGGTTTTGGTGAGCTTCATGACTTCGAGCGGCTCGGCGATGATGTCGCGCACTGTCATGCGCGGGCTGAGCGCGGCGTAAGGGTCTTGGAAGATGAGCTGGGCGCGCTTGCGATAATCCTTCAGCTCGTCGCCCGCGAGGGTCGCAAGATTATAGCTCACCTGCCCGTCGGTGAAGGTCGCCGCCCCGCCGGTGATCGGCGCGGCCTTCAATAGAGCGCGGCCAAACGTTGTCTTGCCCGAGCCGCTTTCGCCCACAAGGCCGAAGAACGAGCCGCGCTTGATCTCGACCGAAACCTCGTTGACGGCCTTGAGGACGGTCCGATCGAAGAACCCCTTGCCGACATTATAGCCAACGGTCAGGTCTTTGGCGGAGATGAGGGTTTCGCTGCTCATCGGACGGCCTCCGTCTGTGCAGGCGTCTTGGCGTGGAGGTGACAGGCAACGCGGTGAGACGGATCGACCCACCGGTTTTCGGGCAGATCGCGCTTGCACACGTCGCCGATGATCTCGCGGCATCGGGTGTGAAAGACACAACCCGTGGGCCGTTCAAGTGGCGACGGAATATCGCCCGGCACCGGCGTCAGCGGCGCATCGAGATCGTCAAACCGTGGCAAGGCGGCGATCAGGCCACGGGTATAGGGGTGCTTGGGGTTGCGGATCACCTCGCGCACCGGCCCTTCCTCGACGATCCGGCCCAGATACATGACGCAGACCTTGTCGGCCGTCTGGGCGATCACGCCCAGATCGTGAGTGATAAAGATGATCCCCATGTGAAATTCGTTCACGAGGTCTTTCATCAGGTCGATCACCTGCGCCTGGATGGTCACATCAAGCGCGGTGGTCGGCTCGTCGGCGATCAGGAGCTTGGGATTGGTCGACAGCGCCATTGCGATCATCGCCCGCTGGCGCATCCCGCCCGAGAGTTCGAACACATATTGGTCGAACCGTTTGGAGGGGTCGGAAATGCCCACGCGATCCAGCATCTCGATAGAGATTTCCTTGGCTTTGGCCTTGGTCATGCCGGTATGTATCTGAAGCTGTTCGACCATCTGGTTGCCGATGGTGATCGCGGGCGCGAAAGAGGCCATCGGCTCTTGAAAGATCATCGAAATTGCACCGCCGCGCACGATTTTCAGCTCCGCCGACTTCCTCAGCGACAGCACATCCACCTCGCGCCCCTCGTCGTGCAGCGTGATCTTGCTCCGGGGATCATAGACCGCGTTGCCGGGGTTAAGCTGCATCAGCGCCTTTGCCGTCACCGACTTGCCCGATCCGCTTTCGCCGACCAGTCCCATGACCTCGCCCTTCCCGAGCGAAAAGGATACGTCGTCGACAGCCGTCACCAGGCCTTCATCGGTGCGAAAGCTGAGCGTGAGGTTTTCTACGTCGATCAGAGAGGTCATTTCTTCGTATCCGAATAGGGGTCAGCGGCATCGCGCAGGCCATCGCCGACAAAGACGAAGGCCAGAACGAGAGCGATGAAGAAGATCACCGGGATGAAATACCACTGATAGTTCAGAAGGACGTCGGCCTTGGAGACGTTCTGCATGAGCGCCCCCAGCGAATTGACCGGATCCTTCAGGCCAAGGCCGATGAACGACAGCGCCGTTTCCGACCGGACCATGTAGGGGAACGAGATCATCAGATCGACGATGATATAGCTGGTGAACGACGGCAGCAGGTGCCGCCGGATGATATGCCCCGGCTTCGCGCCGCTCAGCTCAGCGGCCAACACATATTCCTGTGTCCGCTCGGTCAGAAGGTGGGTTCTGATCCGCCGCGCCAACGTGGGCCAGCCGATCAGGCCAAGGATGATCGAGATGAAGAAGAAACGTGTCTCCGAGCTCCACGTGTCGGGCATGAAGGCCGCGAGCGCCATGAAAAGCGGAATGGAGGGCACCGTTCGGATCGCGTCTGTGATCATCTGCAAGACACTGTCGATCCAGCCGCCGAAATAGCCGGCCACCCCTCCTATGATGAGCGCGAGGACGAACGAGATGAAGACACCGAGCGTGCCGACGGCAAGCGATGTCCAGATCGCGTGGAGCGTCCGGCTAAAGATATCCTTGCCGCTCGCGTCGGTGCCGAACAGGTGGATCTGACCGCCCTGGACACCAAACAGGTGAATGTCTGATGAGATGAGGGCGAAATCGACATCAAAGGCTTTGCCCGGAAGATCATAGTCGAGGTGAAAGAGCTTGTAGTCCCAGTCCCTCGTGAAGAACTGCATGTAAAGACGCTCGTCGCGGTTCTCGGTGATGACCCAGCGGAAGTTGGTCGCCATCGACCGCTCGCGCTCGGTGGCATAGATGAAGGGCCGCCAGGAAAAGCCGTTCTCGTCCCAGAATTTCGGAATCTGTGGCGGGCCGTTCTCATACTGCTCGTCGCGGCCCGCGATGGTGGGGTCGTAGGGTGACAGGAAGGGCGCGAAAAGGCCCATGAAGATCATCAGAACCAATGCCCAAGCGGCGATCATCGCCGTCCGGTTCGAGCTGAAGCGCGACCAGATCAGCTGCCCTTGCGACGCGGTGAAATAGGCCTCTTTGGCAGCCTGATCAACTCCGGCGGTTGCTTTCCTTCTCCACAGCATCGGCCTACCCCATCATTCCGCGACGCACGCGCGGATCTATCAGCGCCAGGAGGATGTCCGTCGCAAAATTCAGCGCGACAATGCTGGCAGTCAAAAGGAAGATAATCGCGCCAGCAAGCTGCTGGTCGTTTGACCGCGCAAGCGATTCAAACAAAAGCGCCCCGGCCTCGGTCAATGTCAGGATCAGGGCAACGATCGGCAATTCGTTGAAGATACGATTGAGGTCGAAGCCGAGCGAGTTGATCACCGGCCCAAGCGAATGCTTGGCCGGATAGCGCCACAAGAGCCGCGCACCGGAGACCCCACGCGCCGAGGCAGCCGTCACATAGAGTTTGCCGATTTCATCGAGCATCAGTGCCCGCACGGTTTGCAACGCAAAGGCGGTTGCAGACCAGCCGAGGATGAACACGGGAAGCCAGGCGTGACCCAGGAAATCCTTGAATTTGGCCAGATTCCATGGCGCATCCCTGAGCTCCTTGGAATAGAGGCCCGTCAGACTTTCGCCAAAATAGACCGTCGCGATCAGCATGATGATCAGCGCCAAGAGGAAATTGGGGAGAGCGAGGCCAAGATAGCTGACGAAGCGCAGCGTGTTGTTGGTCACGGGGCTTCTCGAACTGGCTGAGATAATGCCTATTGGGACAGCGATCGCATAACTCAGCAGGAGTGCCGCCATACAGATGCCTAGGGAAATCCAGAACTTGTCCGCCAGAAGCTGGTTGATGTTCAGACGCAAGATACAGCTGTCGCCGAATTCGCCATGCACAAAGACGCTATAGACCCACTTGCCCCAACGTTCGGGGAAAGGCCGGTCAAGCCCCAGCCGGCGCTCTTCGGCCTCGATATCGGCAATGGTGATCTGCGAGCCTTGCGTGTTCTTGAAGGCCAGATAGCGCTCGGCGCAGGTGCCGGGCACAAGCTCCATCAGCGTAAAGACGATCAGCGACACCGTCAGAAGGGTGATCAGTGCCATCGTGGCGCGGGTGATCACGAATTGAATGAATTGCCCCATGTCTGGCGAAGTCCCGTCTGTCGTCAGTTGGAAGTCTGGCCGGGGCGGATTGCACCGCCCCGGCCGGTGGTTCTATCCGGTCAGATCACTCGTCCAGATACCACTGGGCACCCAGATACGGGTAGGTCCGGTAGTATTCGTAGGACTCGGTCTTGAACTCCGGGAAGTTCTTGAGAGCGTTGGCGTGATAGATCGGGCCAGACGACAGGACCGTGCCGATGAACAGCAGGTTCGAGGTCATCGCTTCCACCATGCGGGCTCCGATGGCATCCGACTCTGGCGTGCCGACCGGGGTCGACTGGAAGGCGTTGATGTCTGAGATCAGGCCCTTGACGTAGTCGGGCGGCTCGACACCGCTCGCGCCGTTGCTGTCAATCCACTCGGCCCAGAGCATTCCGCTGCGGTGGGCGAAGTAGTTCTCGAACGGCGGGACCCAGAGCTCGTTGTTGCCAAGAACGATGGCAAGCGGCTGGCTCTTCTCCCACAGGCCGACGTCAAGCTGGTTGGACGACTGCGCCGAACGGTATTCGTCGGGCGTGACTTCCTTGACGGTGGTCTGAATACCGACCTCGGCCCACTGCTGGGAAATGAGCTCGACAACCTGCCCCGGCAGACCCTGCTGGGCGAACTGCATGTTGATGATCAGCTTGTCGCCGTTCGGCAGATCGCGCATTCCGTCGCCGTCCGCGTCCACGACGCCAACACCATCCAGAAGCGCCTTGGCGCCATCGGGATCGTATTCTGCGGCATAGCTCGTCCAGCTGGGATCAACGAAGCTCGGCACCGGCGAGAAGCCGATGTATTGGCGCGGAACGCCCTGACCAAAGTAGGCGGTCTCGTTGATCTCGTTGCGGTCGATCGCGATCGACATGGCCTTGCGGAAGTTCACGTCGCCAAAGACGGCCCGACGGGCTTCGTCTTCGTGGGTGACGTTGAACGACACGGTCGGCATCGAGATACGCGGCGCGATTTGCAGCGTATAGTCGCCGTTGCCCTGATTCTCGAGAAGGATCGGAGCGTCCGGCAGACCGAGTGACTGGGCCTTGTAGTCGACTTCGCCGTTGATCAGCTTGAGCAGACGGACCTCGTGGTCGTTGGCGTAGATCTCGTCCATCTCGTTGATGTAGGGGAGCTGCTGACCAGTCGTATCGACCATGTGGAAGTAGGGGTTGGCCACGAAATGGCGGCCTTCGGTCGTCTCGTTCACCACGAAGTGGCTCTCGAGGGTCGGCACAGCCGCGCCCGGAAGGTTGGCAACCTTGTCGGGCGAGTTCAGCATCGGCGAGGGCGTGTCCGTCCAGTCCGAATTGCCATAGTAGGCCTTGATCGCGTCATAGCCGTTTTCAAAGCCGAGCGACTGGGCCAGGGCGTCGGCGTCTGCGTTGATCGCCGGATGGAACTGGCCAAGGAAGTGCATCGGCTGGAAGCCCTGCGCATAGGATGTGGCGAAGTGGGCCAAAAGGCCGGGCTTCGGCGCAGGCAGGTTGAAGACGACGGTGGTCTCATCGGGTGTATCGACCGTCATGCGCTCGCCGCCCACAAGGACATAATCCTTGGGCTTTTCGATCACGTTGGAATCGAACATCAGGTTGTCGTACCAGAACTTGACGTCCGCCGAGGTGAAGGGCGCGCCGTCCGACCACTTGTGACCTTTACGCAGGTGGAAGGTCAGCTGGGTGTAATCGTCGTTCCATTCCCAAGACTTGGCCACGTTCGGCACGATGGTCTGAAGGTTGTCCGAATAACGCACGAGGTTGACGTGGCGCACCGAGAGGAAGTCCGAGGTGCCGGCTTCGGTCGCGTTCGACAAAGCGTCGAACGTGCCGCCGTAGTGGCCGACGCTGTCGTAGGGCACGACAACCAGAGGCTCGGCCGGAAGACGATCCGCCAACGGCGGCAGAGCCGGGTTGCCGGCGATGCGGGCGTTCAGTTCGCCGATCGCAGGGTTTTCCGAGAATTCCATGGAGCAGCCGGCGGCCGTTTCAAACTCGGAAAGCTCATATTGCTGCGGGAAGGCGCCGGCTGCGACACCCATGGAATCTCCCATGGTGACCGCCGGGCAGTTGGCATAGGCAGCGGCTGGAAGCACCAGCATTGCCACGCCGGACAATAAATAACGTTTCATAGTCTCTCCTGTCGTGTGACGAGTTGAAAGTGCGGGTCTTATTGATTTTGGATCAGATCCGTCTGGCGGTGCTGCCGCTAGGGATTGTCCATTTGGTCCTCGACGCCGATGGCGTCCGACCGGTTTGACCAGCTTGGAAAGCTCAAATAGGCGCGTGTATCCCCCTCTCAGTTAGCCCCGCAAAGGCACAGAGGCCTTCGCGCGGAAGTCTGCCCGGCAAATGTAACAGCAAGGTTGCGCCCGGGCCGCGCCCTCTTGATTTCACGGCCATAAAAAGCAGCGGCCGGTATTTCGGATCGCCTAGGATGCGCGCTGCGCGCCTTTGGCGGTAATCATGGTTCGGGCAAAACGCCCTTCAGTATGTGTTAGCATATGGTTCAGCAGACGCTGAGTCATTTCAAGAAGAATGGACGACGCCGCCGGGTCATTCGCGACATTGCGGGCCTCTCCTTCGTTTTCATGGTCAAACAGGATCGGTGGCAGTCCGCCGTTGAAGTGAACCAGCGTGTGCTTGCGGCCGCGCAGAATCGCAAAGTTTGTCAGATCGGAATCAAGGCCCAGCCGGGTTTGCCAAAGCGTCGGCTCAACCGGATCGCCGTAGTCGAGCTCGGAATAGCTATAGTCGCGCCAGTCGTCCGGTGCTTTGCAACGCAAGAAGGACGCAAGGCTGCGGCCATCCATCGTGTCGGGAATGTCGAGGCCCAGAAGATCGAGGATTGTTGGCGTGACATCGATCGACTCGGTCGGCGCATCCACCTCGCGGCCGAACCCCTCTTTCAGGGCCGGATCGCGGATGATCAGCGGCGTGTGATAGGCCGCGTCATAATAGTGCATCTTGCCCCAAGCGTGGTGATCGCCCAGCATCTCGCCGTGATCGGCCATGATGACCAGAAGCGTATCGTCATACTGACCGGACTCTTTGAGAAACCGGATGATGCGGCCGAAGTGCTGATCCACCTCCGTTGCGAGGGCCAGGTAGATCGCCCGCAAGGCGGCAACGTTTTGAGGTGTGTCTTCCAGATCAGGGAACCCGATCACATTGTCGGACGGTCGTTTTTGCTCCAAAAGCGGCCCGTCATAGGGGTGGGACGCGGCTTGAGAGGCGCGGTCCCGCACGATCCGAGGCGATGGGAGGCTCGCCGGATCGTACATCTTGTTGAACGGCTCGGGCGCAACCAAAGGCGGATGCGGCCGGATATAGGCCAAATGGGCGAACCAGCCCGAAGGCCGCGCCCGAATGTCGGCCAGAAACCGGTCGGTCAGGAAGGCAGTGTCGCTGTCCTGTGCGGCATAGAGCGCCGGACTATCGACCGTGTCGCCTTTGGGCCGGAAAACCTCGTAGCCCTCGCCGAATTCATAGCCCTTCGCAGCCAGATGCGACCGCCAGGGCCAGCTTTCCTCAAGCCGCATCTCGAGCGCCTCGACGAAGCCGGGAATGACCTGCTCATAGGATTTCAGCATCGGATCGCCGGCCGTCAGCGTCCGGGGGTCTGTCGCGATATCGGTATAGCCCCAAAGCTGCGGCAGATAGCCCGCCTTGCGAACCTCTGTCGCCAGATTGGGTGTATCGTGCGGCAGGGGCGTTCCGTTGCGGACCGAGCGATGGTTAATCGCGTATTTGCCGGTCAGGATCGAAGCGCGCGAGGGGCCGCAGGGGTTGGTAACGGAATAATGCCGCCGGAAGGTCACCGCATCGCCCATCAAGGCGCGCAGGTTGGGCAGATCGACGTGATTTGCAAATGCGCCGTGCAGCAGGTCTGCGCGCATCTGGTCCATGATCACAAATAGAACGTTACGGCGTTTGCTCACCCGGCCCCCCCTGATCTTGGGACGAGCAAATACCGCCAAGTGAGTCGGATCAAGAAGTATGTGGCATTTTGTGTGATTCTGTGTGCATATGGTAATGCACATGCAGAAATCACCCAAAAACGTTCCGATTTAGCGACAACGGCCCGACATGGACAGCCCCGCTTCCCCCGCAAAGCGCCAGACCCCGGCTCAGGTTCGGGCGGCGGCAACTGCCATGGCGAAGGCCGCGACCCCTGTTTCGATGTCTTATTTCCGCAAATACCTCAGCATCGAGACCAAGGCCGACGATAGCCCCGTCACGCGGGCCGACCGCGCTGTCGAGGAAAAGCTGCGCAGCCTGATCGACGCCGGGTTTCCAGATGACGGCATCTTCGGCGAGGAGTTTGGCCAGACAGAAGGCACGGGCAGCGGGCTTTGGATCATCGACCCCATTGACGGCACACGCAGTTTCATCTCGGGTCACCCGCTGTTCGGCATGCTGATCGGGCGCATGGTCGAGGGGCAGATGCAGGCTTCGGTGGTGAGCCTGCCCGCCCTGTCCGAAATCTATTCGGCCGCCCTGGGCGACGGCGCTTTTCTGGGAACCACGCCGATTTCAACCTCGGGCCGGACCGACCTTGGCGGGGCGATCCTTTATATCAACGAGGGCGAAAAGATCTGGCGCGGCTGGCCCGACGTGCATGCCCGCCTGATGGCCTCGGGCCGCGAGCGCCGCTACAGCTATGACTGCGCGCCCTATGCGCTCTTGGCGGCCGGCCATATCGATGCGGTCGTCGATTGCGACCTGGAGCCTTACGACTATCTGCCCGTCTCGCTCCTCGTCGAAGAGGCGGGCGGCAAGATCACCGACTGGGAAGGCCGGCCCCTTGGCATGGGATCAGACGTGCGCGTCGCCGCCGCCGCAACGCCCGAGTTGCATGCCGAATTGATCGGGATTCTAAAGGGTTAGAGGTGGCTGGCGGGGATGCCGGGAGCGTTCGAAAGCCATGGACTGGTGGCTGAGGTTGGCGACAAACGGCACCAAGGTCCGCTAGCCGGGCTTTTGCCTTGGTTCACGAAATATTTCAGTTGGTTATCCGATGGCCGATCCGCTAACGCTGATGCCATGGCCTATGACTATGACAAACTATACGGCGAGACCCGCGACGCTTTGGGGAAACCAACTTCGGTTTTCGTCGACTTCTTTGACCAGCTTGATCAGCAGAACGTCCGGGTCTTGGATGTCGGATGCGGACAAGGGCGCGATGCAATCTTCATCGCAAGAAAAGGGCATAGAGTTGTCGGGGTGGATATCTCGACGAACGGAATCCGCGACCTCAAAGCCGTGGCAGCGCGGGAAAACCTGCCCATTGAGGGCGTTGTGGCAGACACTGCGACCTACGAGCCTGATGGGATGTTTGACATCGTTCTGATTGCCCGGACGTTGCATATGCTGGTTCGCTCGGCACGACTGTCGACGCTCAAGACAATGCTTGATCACGTGAACGAGCAGGGCTGGCTATTGATCGCCGACGAAGCCTCCAACATCGGAGATTTCGGGTCGGTTATCTCTGCCCATGAGGCCACCTGGCAAACGGAATTTTCACGGCGTGGCTTCCTGTTCGTGCGCCGCTCCTGAAGGGTAAATTGGGTTTAAGACCCCAATCCGCTTCACGTCGCGCCAAAGTCAGCTCAGAGCCGGTCGTGCCGCAATCTCGGCCATGAAGGCGCGGATGGCGGGCAATGTGCGACGCATCGTCAGATGAACGGCCGTTTCCCGCATGCTCAGGCTGACACCTGACAAAAGCACCCGTTCGATGCGTGGATCAAATCCCTGTTCGGCCTCGGACACAAAGCCGATTCCCGCGCCTGAGGCGACGACCTCGCGCATCGCCTCGCGGCCCTCGACCTCGATCGCGGGCGCAAGACGAACGCCCCGCCGGCGGGCCTCTTGCTCAAGCCCCTGCCGGGTGCGCGATCCCTTTTCGCGGAATACGAGCGGATGGCGCCGCAGATCCTCGAGGCTGAGGCTCACGGTCCCGGCCGGCAAAAGCCCCCGCGCGGCAATGGCGACGATGGGCGTCTCGCCGAGGTCGAGCATCTCAAGGTCCGGCGCGGGGCTGACGCTGCCAACGATCCCGATCTCGACCTCGTAGGCGCGGAGTGCTGCCAGCACTTGCTCGGAATTGCCGGTGCTGATCTCGACAAACACCTCCGGGTGCCGCGCACGGAAGCGGCCCAGCGCGCCAGTGATGTGCAGCGCTGAGTCGGCCATGATCCGAAGCTTGCCCGCAAGCGCGGCGCGGGAATGCTCAAGGTGCGAGGCGATCGCATCCTCGGCCTCGAAGAACCTGCGGGTCAGCAGCAATAGCGCCTCGCCCGCCTCGGTCAGCCGGATGCGCCGCCCCTCGCGGTGAAAGAGCAGGACGTCGTGCTCCTCCTCGAGCCGACGCACCTGATCAGACAGGGCCGGCTGGGTCTGGTTGAGCATTTCGGCCGCGCGGGAAAAGCCGCCGTGCAGGGCCACCTGATGAAAGGCACGTATCTGGCTGTAGCGCATTTATAGATTCCACATATCGAGTGATACTATTTAAAGATTTTACATATAGCTTTGCTTGCGTCAATTTCCGCCTCGAATCCTCTCGGGACCGGAGCCCTCCATGACTGCCGCAAACGCCTTTCCCCCGCCAAAGATGGGCGAACCCTATCTTCTCACCCCCGGCCCGCTGACCACGGCCTATGAGGTCAAGCAGGCGATGCTGAAAGATTGGGGCAGCTGGGACGACGATTTCCGCGCCATGACCCGCGATATGCGCCGCCGCCTGCTGGCGCTTTTGGGCGAGTGGTCGGATCAATATGATTGCGTGCCGATGCAAGGCTCGGGCTCGTTCTGTGTCGAGGCGATGCTCGGCAGCTTCGTTCCGCGCGATGGCAAGGTTCTGGTTCTCGCCAACGGCGCCTATGGCCTCCGTGCGGCAACGACGATGGACTATCTTGGCCGCGCGAAGGTGCTGCTCGACAAGGGCGATTACCTTCCGCCGCGTGGCGACGAGGTGGCCCGTATACTCGCTGACGATCCTTCGATCACCCATGTCCTTGCAATCCATTGCGAGACCAGTTCGGGCATCCTCAACCCGATCGAGGAAATTTCCGAGGCAACCTATGCCGCTGGGCGCAAGCTCTTGATCGACAGCATGTCAGCTTTTGGCGCGGTGCCGCTCGAGCCCTCCAAGATCAAGTTCGAGGCCTTCGTCTCGTCAGCCAACAAATGCATCGAGGGTGTTCCCGGCTTCGGTTTTGTCATCGCCAGGACATCGCTCCTCGAAGCCTCCAAGGGCAACAGCCACTCGCTCGCCCTCGATGTCCACGCCCAGTGGGCCAACATGGAAAAGACCGGCCAGTGGCGCTACACCCCGCCGACCCATGTGGTCGCGGCCTTCATCGAGGCGTTGAAGCTGCACGAGGCCGAGGGTGGTGTTTCCGGCCGCGGCGCGCGTTATGCCCGCAACCGCGACGTCATGGTCGAAGGGATGCGCGGCCTCGGGTTCGAGACCCTACTCGCCTCGCGCTGGCTCTCGCCGATCATCGTGACCTTCTTTTGCCCTGCCGATCCGAATTTCGTCTTTTCGAACTTCTACGATCTGATGAAGCAGAAGGGTTTCATCATCTATCCCGGCAAACTTACCGTCGTGGACAGCTTCCGCATCGGCGTGATCGGAAGAATGGATGAACACGTCATGACCCGCGTGGTCGGGGCCGCCCGCGACGCGCTGGCGGAAATGGGTGTGGAAAGCGCCGCGCCGCCCGCCGCCGCATTGGAAGAACGCAAGAAACTTGCCGCTTGAAATAAGGAAAGACCGATGACCAACCTCCCCACGGTGACGGCGAATGATCGCACCTATCCCGCCCCGAAAACCTGTGCCATCGCCATCTGCCTTGACGGCTGCGAGCCAGAGTATCTGGATGTTGCGATTGCCGATGGGCTGATGCCCAACCTCAAGAAAATGCGCGAGAGCGGGACCGACCGCCTCGCCCATTCCGTGATCCCGTCGTTCACCAACCCCAACAACCTCTCCATTGCCACGGGCCGTCCGCCTGCGGTCCACGGGATCTGCGGCAACTACCTCTACGATCCCGAAACCGGAGAAGAGGTGATGATGAACGATGTGCGCTTCCTGCGTGCGCCGACCATCTTCTCACGCTTCTACGAGGCCGGTGCCCGCGTCGCTGTCGTCACCGCCAAGGACAAGCTGCGCGCCCTTCTTGGCGCGGGCCTGCGGTTTGACGAGGATCGGGCGATTGCCTTCTCGTCCGAACGGTCAGGCGCCACGACCCTGGCCGAGCACGGCATCGAAAATGCGAGCGCCTGGCTCGGGATGCCGGTGCCCGAAGTCTATTCGGCGGGTCTGTCCGAGTTTGTCTTTGCCGCCGGCGTGAGGCTTCTCAAGGAGTGGGCGCCGGATGTGATGTATCTTTCGACCACCGACTATATCCAGCACAAGTTCGCCCCCGACGAGCAGGGCGCCAAGGATTTCTATGCCATGTTCGACCGTTATCTGGGCGAACTTGACGCGCTTGGCGCTGCGATTGTCGTCACCGCCGATCACGGCATGAAGCCCAAGCATGACGAAAAGGGCGAGCCTGCAGTGATCTATGTGCAAGACCTGATGGACGAATGGCTCGGAAAGGATGCCGCCCGCGTGATCTTGCCGATCACCGATCCTTATGTGGTCCATCATGGCGCGCTCGGCTCGTTTGCCACCACTTATCTGCCGAAGGGCGCCGACCGGGCAGAGATCATCTCCCGACTGAAGGCGCTGCCCCGGATGCTCGAGGTTCTGACCAAGGAAGAGGCTGTCGCCACCTATGAGCTGCCCGCCGACCGGATCGGCGATCTGACGATGATCTCGACCGTCAACATGACCATCGGCACCTCGGCCCACCGGCACGATCTGGCCGCCCTCAAAGAGCCGCTGCGTTCGCACGGCGGCCTGACCGAGCAGGAGGTCCCGTTCATCGTCAACCGTGTGCTCGACGTGCCGAACGCGCCCAGGCTGCGGAATTTCGACGCTTTCTTCTTTGCCACCCGCGCCGCCGCGCTTTGACTGGGGGAGCCGCCATGACCAGTTTCGAGATCCGCCACGAGGGAATGCGCATCGGGGGCGAGAAGGTCTTCACCGACAAGGTGATCGAGGTCCGCTATCCCTATACCGACGAGGTTGTCGGCACTGTTCCGGCAGGCACTGCCGAACACGCCGCCCGCGCCTTTGAGATTGCGGCGAACTACCAATCGAAGCTCACCCGCTACGAGCGCAGCCAGATCCTCAAGCGCACGGGCGAGCTGATTGGCGAGCGGCGCGAGTATCTGGCGAAATGGCTGGTGTTGGAGCTGGGTATCTGCTGGCAGCACGCCATCTACGAGACCAAGCGCGCGCAGGACGTCTATACCTTCGCCGCAGCGCAGGCGCTTCAGGATGACGGGCAGATCTTCTCCTGTGACCTGACGCACAACGGCAAGGCGCGGAAGATCTATACCAAGCGCGAGCCGGTGCGGGCGATCTCGGCCATCACGCCGTTCAATCACCCCCTCAACATGGTCAGCCACAAGATCGCTCCGTCGATTGCCACCAACAACAAGATGGTCTGCAAACCGACCGAGCTCACACCGCTGACCGCCATCGCGCTGGCCGATATTCTTTATGAGGCGGGGCTGCCGCCGGAGATGTTCCAGATCGTCACCGGCCTTCCGGCCGATATTGGCGACGAGATGATCACCAACCAGAACATCGACATCATCACCTTCACCGGCGGCGTCCCGGTGGGCAAGATGATCGCCGGCAAGGCGGGCTATAAGCGCACGGCGCTTGAGCTGGGAGGGAATGATCCGATCATCATCCTCAATGACCTTGACGATGCCGATCTGGAGAAAGCCGCCACCATTGCCGTGGCAGGCGCGACCGGCAATTCGGGCCAGCGCTGCACGGCCGTCAAGCGCATCCTCGTGCAAGAAAGCGTGGCCGACCGCTTCGTGCCGCTGGTGCTGGCCAAGGCCAAAGCGATCAAGTTTGGCGACCCGATGGACCAGGCGACCGAGCTGGGCTGTGTGATCCATTCCAAGGCCGCCGAGCTTTTCGAGAAACGCGTCTACATGGCGGAAAAGCAGGGGGCGAAGGTTCTTTATGATCCGGGCCGCAAGGGGGCGCTTTTGCCCCCCATCGTCGTGGATCATGTCCCGCATGACAGCGAGCTTGTCATGGAGGAAACTTTCGGCCCCATCGTTCCTATTGTGCGGGTGCCGGACAATGACGTCGAGGTGATGCGCCTGTCCAACTCGACCGCCTTTGGCCTGTCGTCTGGCGTCTGCACCAACGATTTCCGCCGGATGCAGGCCTTTATCGAGGGGCTGAACGTGGGCACCGTGAATATCTGGGAGCAGCCCGGCTACCGCATCGAGACCTCGCCCTTTGGCGGGATCAAGGATTCCGGCAATGGCGTGAAGGAAGGGGTCAGCGAGGCGATGAAGTTTTTCACCAATGTGAAGACCTATTCGCTGCCCTGGCCGTAGGGCCGCCTCCGGCGGGAGTATTTGGGGCCAAAAGAAGGGGCGATGGATGCGCCATACCGAGGGTGAGGCCAATACGTCCAAGGCGCGGGCCGACTGGGCTTCTCGAGAAAAGGATACACCGACCCGCGATCTGTTGCGGCGGGATGCGGAGGCGTTTCTGCACCAGTCGCTCTCTTCGCCTTGCGTTTCCACGATAGCCAAGGCCGAAGGCATCTGGATCGAGGATACCGCCGGCCACCGCTATATGGATTTCCACGGCAACTCGGTTCACCACATCGGCTACGGCCATCCGCGCCTTGTGGCGGCGATCAAGGATCAGCTTGACGCCCTGCCCTTTTCGCCGAGGCGGTTTACCAATGAAGTGTCGGTCGCGCTTGCCGAGAAACTGAAGGCCGTTGCGCCGGGCGATCTTGGGCGGGTTCTCTTCACCACCGGCGGGTCGGATGCCAACGAGGTTGCTCTGCGGCTCGCGCGGGCGGCGACAGGGCGGTTCAAGACGCTGAGCTTCTGGGACGCCTTTCACGGGGCGGGGTTCGGCGCCTCGTCGGTCGGGGGCGAGGCGACCTTCCGTAGCCATATCGCGGGGCCCCTCTTGCCCGGCGCCGAACATATCGCGCCGTTCCACTGCTATCACTGCGCTTATGGGCACGCGGGGCCGGAAAGCTGTGGCCTCGCCTGCGCGAGGATGGTCGATTACGTGCTTGGCCGCGAAGGCGATGTGGCGGCCGTGATTGCCGAGCCGATGCGCGCCGTGCCGGTTGTGCCGCCGCCGGGCTATTGGAAAGCGGTGCAGGAGGCGTGCCACCGGCACGGGGCGCTCTTGATCATGGACGAGATCCCGACCGGACTTGGCAAGACGGGCCGGATGTTTGCCTTCGAGCATGACGGGATCACCCCCGATATCGTCACGCTCGGCAAGGCGCTTGGCGGTGGCATTCTGCCTATCGCGGCGGTGATCGCGCGCGACGGGCTGAACGTCGCCGGAGATTTCGCCATCGGCCATTATACCCACGAGAAGAACCCGGTCACGGCGCGGGCCGCGTTGACCACGATCGAGATTATCGAGGACGAGGGGCTTGTGGATCGGGCGGCGGAACTTGGAGCCTGGGCCATGGAGCGGCTGCGCGAGGCGCTTTTCGCCAACGCACATGTCGGCGACATTCGCGGGCGGGGCCTCATGTTTGGCGTCGAGATGGTCGAGAGCCGCGAGAGCCGCACACCGGCGCCGGAACTGGCCGAGCGTATCTATTATGCCGCGCTGGCGGCTGGGCTTTCGTTCAAAATCAGCGCCGGATCGGTGCTGACCCTCTCGCCGCCGCTGACCATTGCGCGCGAGGATCTCGCGCGCGCCCTCGATATCGTGATCGCCGCGATCATGGAGGCGACCATTTGAGCACCGGCGTTGTCGCCATCGTCTTGTGTGCGGCGCTGATGCACGCGCTTTGGAATGCGCTGATCAAGGGCGCGGGCGACCGAACGGTCATGCTGGGCCTCATTGCGCTTGGCCATGTGATCCCCGGCTTTGCCCTGGCGCTGAACCTGCCCGCGCCCGATCCGGCCTCGTGGAAATTCATCGCCGCGTCGACCGTGATCCACTGGGGCTATTACTATCTCCTCAACCTGGCCTATCGCAGCGGCGATCTGTCGGTCGTCTATCCCATCGCCCGTGGCGCCGCGCCCTTGCTGGTGGCCCTCGGGGCCTGGGTGGCGGTGGGCGAGGCGCTGCCGCCGCTGGCCTGGGTCGGGATCGGCGCCATCTCGGGCGGGATCTTCCTTCTGGCGCGGCCATCCCGCCTTGGCCACGCCCACAAGGGCAGCGTTCTGGCCGCCTTTGGCACGGCGCTGACCGTTGCCGCCTATTCGATTGCCGACGGAATCGGCGTTCGTGCCTCACAAGAGGCGCTCGCCTATGTGGCCTGGCTTTTCACGGCCGAAATATTTGTGGCCGCCTATCTGCTAGGAACCCGGCACCGGCGCCTCCGCGCGATGAGCGGCCGCACCGTGATCATCGGACTTGCCGGCGGTGTGATCTCGGGCGGGGCCTATGCGCTGGCGCTTTATGCCAAGACCATCGCGCCGATCGGCATGGTCTCGGCGATGCGCGAGACATCGGTGATCTTTGCTGCGCTGTTTGGGGTGATCTGGTTCGGCGAGGGGCCGAAGCGCCAGCGCCTTGTCGCGGCGGCGGTCGTCTGCGCCGGCGTGATCCTCATCGGCCTCTCCTAAAACCCACATAATCCCATAAATTCGCGTATAATTTCGCGGCTATCTCTGGACATTCGTGGGGTTTGGGTGTGTCTTGGCAGGGAAGGAGCGCCGAATGGTCAAGATCGCAGAGCCGCATTCCACCCATCGCGAGGTCGAACTGCTCGAGACATTGCGCAGCCTCGGCGGCTCGGCACGCACTGCCGCATTGGCCGAAGCCCTCGACGTGTCGGAAGAAACCATCCGCAGAACCGTCAAGGCGCTGGCCAAGTCGGGGCTTCTCCAGCGTGTGCACGGCGGGGTCTACCTAACTAACAAGGACGCGCTTTCGCCCTTCGCCGCGCGCCTGGGAAAACATTCCGAAGAGAAAAGCCGGATTGCCACACGGGCGGCAGCGATGATCCCCAACGGCTCGTCGGTCTTTCTCGATGTCGGCTCGACGACGGCCTTCGTGGCCGAACGGCTCAAGGATCACCGCGATCTGACGGTGATCACCAACGCGCTTACGCCCGCCCAGGCGCTTGTCGGGCGAAACGGCAACAAGGTGTATCTGGCGGTAGGCGAACTGCGCGAGGTCGAGGCGGGCGCCTTCGGAACGCCGACCATCGACTATGTCGAACAGTTCCACATCGACACCGCGATCCTGAGCGTGGATGGCATCGACGCCAGCAGCGGCTTTCTTCTGGCCGGTGCGGCCGAGGCCGACCTTGCCCGCACTGTCGTTGCTCGCGCCAAACGGCGGATCGTTGTCGCCGACCACAGCAAGTTCGGCCAGCCCGCCCCCTTCGTTGCCTGCCCCGCCGGCAGCATCGACGTATTGGTCACGGATCGGACCCCAAGACATATGTTCGAAAAGCGCCTCGTCGACTGGGACATCGAAGTCGTCGTCGCTGGCACCAGAGAGCGGAAGTAGTCCACGATGGCGATCTTGACCTTTCTTGTGCAGCTTGCAGGGGCGACGATGCTTCTGTTGTTCGCTGTCAGGATGGTCCGCACGGGGATCGAACGTGCGTTTGGATCGGCCTTCCGCGATATGGTGACATCGCCGCGTTCGCGCATTCAATCGGCGGCGCTTGGTCTCTTGCTGGCCATCATCTTACAAAGCTCGGCTGCGGTCGCCCTTCTGGTCGCGGGCTTTGCCGGCGCGGGCGGGCTGGCGTTTGGCACGGGCCTTTCCGCGGCGCTGGGGGCTGATCTTGGTTCGGCGCTTCTGATCCAGATCCTGTCGCTGCGCCTTGACGGCTTGGCGCCTCTCCTGATCGCGGTTGGCGGCTTTCTGTTTCTCAAGACCGAGAAACGCAACCTCAAGCAGGCGGGCCGGATCATCCTTGGCATCGCCTTTATCCTCGTGGCGCTGCGCTTTTTGCGCGAAACGATGGAGCCGATCCGCGACAGCGGGGTCTTGCCGGCCGTTTCGGCCTATCTGGAAAAGGACTTTGTGACCGCGTTCATCGCCGGTTCAGCACTGGCCTTCATCATGCACTCGTCGGTGGCCGCGATCTTGATGTGCGTCACGGTTGTCGCGGTCGGCGCCCTGCCACTTGGCGCGGGCATCTCGCTTCTTCTGGGGGCCAATCTGGGCTCGGCGCTGATCCCGGTCTGGCTTTCGCGCGATATGGAGCCGGCGGGGCGGCGCATTCCGATCGCCAACCTAGCATTGCGCGGCACGGCGGCGATCCTTGCGGTCTTGATCCTCAACCTCGTGGCGATCGATCTTTTCCCTCAAGTCCTGCCACCGGCCCAGGAGCTGATCCTGGTCCATATCGGCTTCAATCTGGTTGTCCTGGTGGTTGGCCTTCCGTTGGGATCGGCGCTTGAAGCCCCGCTCAAATCGCTGCTCCCTGACCCACCAGAAGAAAGCCCGACCGCGCCGACCCATCATCGCAGTTTCCTCGATCCTGCCGTTCAACACCGCCCCCCCGCCGCGCTGGCCGCGCTGAGGCGCGAAGTCTTGCGGATGGAGCAGGTTGTCGAGGAAATGGTGGCTCCGGTGATGCAGCTCTATTCCGACTATGACAAGCGCCGGATGCAAGCGATCCGCGCCAAGGATATGGTCGTCAACGACGCCTTTGACGGCGTCCGGCGCTATGCCTCGGGGATCGGCGTCGAGAAAATGTCGAAGGCCGAGGAAAAAGAGCTGCGCGAACTCTTGGAGTTTGCCATCGCCCTTGAGGCGGCGGGCGATATCGTTGCCAAGGGCCTGACCGCGCTGGCCGCCGAGAAAAGCGACAAGAACATCACGTTTTCGGACGAGGGCCTGAAGGAACTTGGCGTCATGCACGCCCGGGTCATGCACAATCTCGATCTGGCCGCGCGCGTGCTCGTTTCCAACGACCCCGAAAGCGCCCGCCTGCTTCTGGCCGAGAAAGACGAGATGCGCGCGCTACATAGGGCGACGCGCAAGAAACACCTGCGCCGCCTCAGTTCGGGCGAGCAGGTCAGTCTTGAATCAAGCGATTTGCATCTCGAAACGGCGCATTCGCTCAAGGAGATCAACGCCCAGATCACGTCGATTGCCTACCCGATCCTGTTCCGTGAAGGGCAGCTTCTCGATACGCGCCTGATCACGCGGATGGACGAAAACGGCTCCGAGACCTGATCGCCATCCAAACGTGATCCTGGCGGGTTGAGCGCCTTCAGGGGATCGAGGCGACGCGACATTTCGTTGAATTCGTGCTGCCGACCGTCGCGACTTTTCAAACCGCGCCGGTTTGCAGTTGTCCGAGGCGAGATTGCCTCGACGCTATCTCTCTTTGGCGATGAGTTCGCTGACGCGGCGGCCAATGAGAAAGCTCGACATTCTCGACGGATGAATGAGGTCGAATGAGAAATATCCTTGACCGCGCGGCGGGACCAGATCTTCCAGTGAAATGAAGTGCGTTCTCGAGGTGGTGCTGGCGAGTTTCCTGATCCGGCTTTCCAGCTCGTCCCCGTCCTTCTTGCAGTGTTCGATCGGGGTCATAATCTCGGGGCTCCGCAGATAGCCCACATAGGCAACGCGGGCACCGGTCGCGAGGATCTGT
>Ga0222714_10002176_pt1 | contig 21148 bp, 22 predicted proteins | sample C33_3DmetaG_FD_165048 | JGI IMG/M metagenome (GOLD analysis project Ga0222714, IMG submission 165048) | Estuarine water microbial communities from San Francisco Bay, California, United States - C33_3D | ecosystem: Environmental > Aquatic > Marine > Unclassified | place: USA: California...
TAATCATGAATAATTGTAAACACCCGGATTACACAGAACAGCTTCCACGGATTAATAAAATCATTGGTCAGCTGAATGGAATAAAAAAAATGATTGATGATAATCGCTACTGCCCAGACATCATCACTCAGCTGAAGGCGGTCAGCTCCGCTTGCCATTCTGTTGAGGCAGTATTATTGGAAAAGCACTTGGAGTCGTGTGTGTATAAAGCATTTCACTCCGACGACAAAGAAAACCAAGCGCAGAAAATAAAAGAGTTAACCAAGCTGTATAAAAAATAATGACCCTTCCTTTTAAACATTTATTTGCATTGCTGAGCTGTATTCCGCTAGCGGTTTATTCTGCCCCCATGAGCTATAAGGGTTCGGTGACCACGATGACGGATCTGAGCAAGCGCTACACTTCTGTTGAGACCAATTATGCTTACGATGCGAAAAATGCGGTGGGTGTAAAACTTTTTCACATGGATAACAATGACAGGCAACGCGACGGGTTTGAGATTAATCACCTTCATCGTGTGTTTCGGTCTAATCAAAAACATTCACAGATGAATGTGTGGTTGTCTGGAGGCCTGGGTTATCTTGAGGGATCCAATGAAAGGGCAGGCAATGATAGTAATGTCAGCACCGCATTTATTAGTCCTGCCCTGCAGTGGGATTATGAAACAAAAAGAGTCTTTTTATTGGCGAGTCACCAACTCATTAGAGGTGACTCGATCAATCATGACACCACAAAATTAAAAGCGGGATTTTCATTTTATGAAACGAGCTATGATGAAACACAACCCTGGCTGATTTTAGACGTGATGAACATTAATGGCATTAACCCGAGACCCGAAGTGACCCCCATGTTGCGCTTGATTAATAAGGCACTTTATCTCGAGGGCGGGGTCTCAAATATGGGCAACCCAAGGTTCCATGTGATGTATACATTTTAATGATGAAGGAGTAAGGCATGAAAAAATTATGGTTAATACTGCTACTGATGAGCTCCAACCTGTGGGCAGTCTCACAAAAAATTGAGGTTAATGGAATGGTCTGTGCCTTTTGTGCTCAGGGGATTGAGAAAAGTTTGAATAATATTAATACGACCAAGGATGTCTACGTCAATTTGGATGAGGGCTTTGTGATCTTAGAAAGCCAAAGTGAAGGGGTAGCAGAAGAGAAGATTAAAAAGATTATTGTGGACGCAGGCTACGATGTTACTCAAATTTCATTGATTGACGACACCGCTGACAAGATTCGCAAACAGTATGAAAAAAAATAGCGAGCTCAAAAATTTAAATCAGATCAGGAATGTTTCTATCCTATCGTTATTTACCAGCACCGGAACCATCTTCTGTTGTGCACTCCCTGCCTTGCTCGTCACCCTTGGTGCAGGTGCAGCATTAAGCTCGTTAATCTCAAACTTTCCTCAAATTGTGTGGATTTCTAAATATAAATCTTATGTCTTTTTGGCGGCCTTTGTGTTGATCGCAATAGCAGGCTTCCTTCAATGGCAGGCCCGAAAACTTCCCTGTCCGAGTGATAAATTATTGGCAAAAAAATGTATGCAAGCGCGAACCGTATCCTTGAGGATCTACTTTTTTTCTTTAGCACTGTTATTAATCGGTTTTGCCTTTGCTTATATCCTTCCTTTTATCTAAATTGAAGAATATTTTTTTTGGGTTGCATTGATGCGTCGACTAAGGTTGATAATCGTATTACTCTGTTCTGTCTTAATTCATGTGATTTTATTTGTTTATTTAACCAATAGGATTTCTTTTAAATCGATTGATATTGATTCTGATCCGATTGTGGTTGAGATGTTCCAAAAAATTCAGTCCCAATTAGTTGATGAGGAACAAAACAACCAGGCCAAATCAACTAAAAAAAAATATACATCATCTTTAGGCATTCAAGAGCCAATTCAGCCTGTGGACATAGCAACAGATGAATTATTTACCCATGTTGAAAATAATCAACCTGAACCCAAAGTGTCAGAAAATCAGGGGCCATGTGATCATTGTCTGGAAATAAAAACAGATCAGGATGGAATAAGCCATTCTGCCTATGGCGACTCCATTCGAAACATTCATTTGCGCTTTATGGTGTTTCATGATCTTGGTCCGAATAAACAACAGCACATTGAGCCGTTTGGCCAAAATCAACAGAATATCATTCAAGCTCGAACTAAAAATCACATCGGTTATGTAGATATTTTTTATACCCGTGAGGATGACCGATACAACTTAGAATTTATGTCAGACAATATCGGTTTAGCTAACCTCTATTTAAATCAACTGTATCAAAAAAGCTCGGGATTAATTACCAAATTGGGACTGCAACCCATAACTTATCAATACAAATATGGGGAAGGTATTCATCGTGAGGTAAGCTTTGATTGGCAACAGAACAAAGCCGAAATTAATAATCATAAACGCATCAAAACAAAAGATTTACCCCCACAAACCCAGGATCAACTCAGTGTTTTATTTAATTTTATGTTTTTAGATCCCCTGAAGGCCATGAGCATCCCGGTCACAAATGGTAAAAATTTAAAAATTTATCATTATTTATTTAGCGATGAGGGTGTGATTGAGATCAACAAGACCCGTTTTAATTTTGTGCATATTGAAAAAATTTCTGATAAGACAGAGAAACTCAACCTTTGGTTGGCCAAAGAATATGGATTTTTACCCATAAAAATAATCATGACCGAAGAGGATTCAAGCTTGATAATACAAGAATTAATTGAATTTCAAATTAACTCGTAAACCTCTATCAATGATGTCGATCTTGGGTTTAAAAATTAAATATGGAAACTATTTGAAATAATTCTCATTCAATATATGTTGAGAATTATTTGCTATTATTCTCGTTTCTTATAGAAAGATATTGATATTGTCCGCCAGATTATTTTACTACTACTTATTTTTTATAATTATCACGGGCAGTTCCCAGCTCTATCTTTCGGTGTCCCATCATTCCTCATTTGAAGCATTAAAAGATGTTGTGTTCATTTGCCTGCTGTGGATTTTACCGATCATTATTTTTTCAAATCATGCTAAAAAAATAGCAATGGCCATGGGGGTTATGTTTACCCTGTTAGCCTTACCCGGATTATTTTATGCCATCATCTATCAGCAAGAATTAACGCAAAGTTTACTGTTTATTATTTTTGAATCGAATATAGCTGAGTCTCGCGAGTACATTCAAAATTACTTATCCATCAAGGTCAGTTTAATCGTTCTGGTGTACTTAATATGTATTTATCTTTATTGGACCAAATTAGAAAATTTCACACTATCGGCAAATAAAAAAATAATCATGACAGTGTCGATTATTGCTCTAGTTTTTTTCTCGCCGGTCCAAAAAATGATAAAAAAACACTCCCTACAGGCATTTCAATCCAGTGTTCACCGACACCTTTCGGCGGCATCGCCTTATCAGTTGGTGGGAGCGTACATCGACTATTTGGATGAAATGAAACAGGTGGATGCCAATTTAAGTTTATTTGATGGTATTCAATTATTAGCTGATCTGAAACAAGAGCAAGCCGATCTTCCTTCAACTCATATTGTAGTAATCGGCGAATCAACCTCACGCTTACACATGTCTTTATATGGTTATGAGCGTCAAACTAATCCAAAGTTAGAGAGTATGAAAAAAGAGCTCAAGATCTTTAAGAATGTTTTTGCATCCCGGCCTAACACCATTGAAAGTCTAGAACAGGTCTTAACTTTTGCAAATCAAGAACATCCTGACCTCTATAAAACAAAACCCTCTTTGATGGCAATTTTAAAACAAGCAGGATACAAGCTCTACTGGATATCTAATCAGCAGACGCTTACCACCAGAAATACCATGCTTACCTCTTTTGCTAAACAGACGGATGAACAATACTTTTTAAATAATGCGCGAAGTCAAAATTCTTATAGTTTTGATGAGAAAGTGTTTGATCCACTAGAAAGAGTACTCAATAATAATGATGAGAAAAAGATTATTTTTGTACACCTCATCGGCACTCACATGAGTTACCAATACCGGTACCCGGAAAACTTTAGTCAGTTTACAACTGCTGAATTCTTGAACCCAGAGATACCCAACAATCATATTGAGCGCATCAATCATTACGATAACGCTATTCTTTATAATGACTATGTTGTCTATCACCTCATTCAAAGCTTGAAAGCAAAAAAGATTAAAAACAGTAGCTTGGTCTATTTTTCTGATCATGGTGAAGAGGTGTATGACGCGGGTAGTCATGAATTTCAAGGAAGAAATGAAGCAGCTCCCACTCTGGGTATGTACGCTATACCCTTCTTGTTTTGGGTTGGGTCTGATGAAGCCCTCAATCGGCATTTTAATGATAGGGCGATATTGATTCGGCAGCATGACAATGCTGACTTTATTTATACCTACCTGGATTTTTTAGGAATTAGTTTTGATGGATTCCTTCCGCATGAAAGTCTCATCAATCAGAATCATTTAGAAGATCAGATTATGGTCGGAGATCCCTATGGAAAAAATTTACATCAACTTAAAGGAACGGCTTCATTTTCGAAAACCCATTAACACATGATTAAAGCCAATCAGCATTTTATTTATTTTCTTCTTGCCACTTTTGTCTTGGGAAACTTTCATCTGTTTCAACTGATAACTGAAACGTATCTTCACTCCAATCTATTATTTTTAGCTTGGCTGTTTATTTTCTTTTTTTTAACCCATGTAATTTTTATCTCTCTATTAAATATCATTATTCCCATACGAGCTTTATTTGTATTGGTGGTAACCCTCTCCCTGATTTTTAATTTTTATTTAATAAAATTTGGCACCGTGTTTGACACTATGATGTGGCGTAATATTTTCCAGACCAACATGAATGAAGCCTCGGATTTATTTGGGCTCTCATCTATATTACTAATGATATCTTTTATTCTGATCCCAATAATCTGGATTAAAAAATATAACTTCTTCCCCCCTCAAGCTTATAAATATGTTTTAACCTCAAGATTTTTTTTGATAGCTGCCTCTATTTTAATTTTATTATTAGGTTCCTGGCCACAGTCAAAATCAATGGCGGATTTTTTAAGGGAGCACAAACAAGTTCGCTATTTAAACAATCCCAGCTATGGTTTATTTAATTTACTGAAATTTGGCTCGGAGGAATTATTTATTAATAAAACCTTTAGGCCGGGTAATTATTTTGCAGAAATTAATGAGGGGGTGAGGGCTGAGCACAAAGAAGAGTTAATTGTGTTAGTGGTTGGAGAAACTGCCCGTTATGATCATTTTGGAATTAATGGCTACCCTCGTGACACCACACCTACTTTAAAGAAAGTCGAGAATCTTATTGCTTTCTCAAATTTTACCGCGTGTGGGACCTCGACAGCCGTATCTGTTCCATGCATGTTTTCGCTCAAGAATAGTAAAGAATTTAAGGTCACATCCTCGCAATATGAAGCCAATGTTCTTGATATCATGCCGGTTGAAGATGTGAATATTCACTGGTTTGATAATAATTCAGACAGTAAACATGTGGCGGACCGTGTGGATTATCAAAATTTTAAAACCCCCGATAACAATCTAATTTGTGACGTTGAGTGTCGGGATGTGGGTATGATCCCACAAATCAAGAAAGTCATTAATCCTAAACTGGATAACCTGATTATATTGCATCAGATGGGAAGTCACGGTCCTGCCTATTATAAGAGGTACCCTAAAAGTTTTGAAAAATTTCAACCTGCGTGTCAGTCTGAAGATTTTAGCAAATGCTCACAACAGGAAATTATTAACGCATATGATAATTCAATTCTTTATACGGATTATTTTTTAGGCGAATTAATTAAAGAGCTAAAAACACTCACCGCATCGTATGAGGTGACCTTACTTTACGTTTCTGATCATGGGGAATCCCTTGGGGAAGCTGGGGTGTTCCTCCATGGATTACCAAAAGCAATAGCCCCGGAAGCACAAACTCATGTTCCAGTATTTTTATGGGCACCCGAGGGGAGCTCCGATGTAAGTTATGAGGAGACTATGGCTCTTAAAGATAATCCATACACTCACTCAGACATCAGTGATACCTTGCTCAGGTTAACAGAGGTGCAGACTAATGCGTACAAAGGCTCTGGAAGCTCAATGATTATTTTAGGTGATTAGATGAAGGTGACGATTCGGATAGTCTTCATATTTTTTTGCATTGCGCTAATCAGTCAATTCACAAACCTAGATTTAGTGATTTCAAATTTATTTTATGTTGAAAATGATTACTTTATTCTTCAAGCTGCCAATAAATCATTAGCTATGCAATTGCATGATTATCCAAAATTTTTATCGATGGGAGTGGCAATACTATTTTGGCTTGCATCCCTATCTATTTTAATTTTTAAATTTAATCCTTTGAAGCGTTACTTTAAAAACACTGAGGTTTTATTCGTATCATTAGCATCCATACTCATTCCAATCATCATTTGGTTTATCAGAGAATCATCAGCGATGCATTGCCCGAGAGATTTATTGGTTTATGGGGGTGATTATGCATATTTGCGAATTTTTGATGCAATCCCAAACAATTGGGAGTATGGACAATGTGCTCCATCGGCACATGCGTCCTCTTTTTTATGGCTATCCATAATTTTGTTTATTAAGAAATCGAGTAAAACAATGTGGACTCTTTACTACATAGGAATTTTTACATTATGTTCTGTTCAGATTATGCGAGGCGCACATTTTTTCTCACATATTTTGTATTCCTTCTTAATAGGCCACTTAAGCATTTATTTGCTTTTTCAATTATTAAGAGCTAGGTTTAAAAATTAACCCCATAAGCAAGACCCAGGGAATTTTGTTGCATTTCAATATTGGCTTCACCGCTACCGTATGCTGATGGAATCGAGCCTGATCCATTTACTTTTTTGCTAAACGCATGCATGTAGGACAAAGAAAGTTCAGATTTATCTGCAAAAGCCCAGGTAAGGCCTAGGGTAATATGATCTTGCACAACACCGGGAGCTAGAATATTAAAAAACGTTTGCGAGCTTGGAATCGGCTGTGAGTTATGATTGTATCCTGCCCTTAAGGTTAGATTATCATTCCATTGATAATTGAAACCTATTTTATATACATTAATATCCCGCCACCCAAAACCAGCTCCATCGGAAGCGCCCAAAGGAACCCCAGTGAGAATTGAACCTAATGGGTTATTGACTGACTTGATGTCACCGTACTCAATACGTTGATAATCCATAGCAACAGTTAAATCAGGATTAACAGCATAGGCAACGCCAAAACCATAATGACTAGGAATATCAAAATCACCGCCTTCGGCAAACAATCCTTTATAGTCATCTAACTTAGTCATGTAAGTTTTTGAGTGATAAGTCGCGCCTAAAGTAAGTTGATCAGTTATCTGTCCGATCCAACCGAGTTTAATGCCTGCACCATATGAATGTTCATGATGGTTGTCGGTCAGATGAGCAGAGCTATTTGAATTTGCAGCAAAATTTTGTAGACCTTTAGCTTGAAAGGTTTGGTAAGCAGCATTCACTGACACTCCAAACACATGATTGGGTGTTGGCTTAAAGGTTAGCGTAGGCGTTACAAAAATCTGTTTTAAATCAACCCCGGCACTCGGTTGGCCAAATAACGGAATACCATTTTTGTAATTGGTATTAATCCCTCCATTGGCATAAATACTGACCCCAAGCGTATATTGATCATCTAATACTTTGTTATAGCCAAACTCAGGTATAAAGAAATCGTTCGAATCGTTAGCATCGTAGCGACCATTTGCACCTGCACCATTATTCTCTATATCAGAACTTCTTTCAGGCTTGAAATAATTAATACCAAAGTCATACCGGTTCCCAATTAAGCCCATTCCGGCCGGATTAATGGCGGCAGTTAAGCTGTCCTGTGGCAGAGCAATACCAACACCACCCATGCCCTGTGACTTTATGCCATATCCATGCTGAAAGTAGCCGTTGGTTGCAAAAGCATGATTGACGAAAATAATAAGTCCCATGAGGGTAAGTTGAATGATTTTCAATTTAAACTGACTTTCTTTGAATAACAGCGATGAAAAAAATACCTGGAATGAGTCCTATGAAAAAATATATAACTTCAACTTTAAGACTGCCGATTAAAACTAAGGCAGGGCCTGGGCATATGCCGGCAATTCCCCAGCCCACTCCAAAGAGGGCTGAACCGAGGATTAATTTTTTATTTACTCTCTGGGTATCAGGAAGGTGAATCGATTGATTCATCAAGCTCTTCGACTTGTTTTTAAAGGTTTTAAATCCGACAGCACTAATGGCAATAGATAATACAAAAGTGATCATCAAGCCGGCTTTCCAGTCACCAAAGACATCAAAGAAGCCGAGTACATTATTTGGATTAAAAAAACCAGACGCCAGCAAACCCAATCCAAAAATAAGACCAGATAAAAACGCTGTCAATTTTAACAAATGATTCATGCAGAAACTAATTGAATGAGGTTAAAGGTAATAAAGGCCGCTGCCATCATAATCAGGGTTGCGACAATCGAGCGCGGCGATAATCTTGATACACCACAAACAGAGTGTCCGCTTGTACACCCGTTGGATAAGGTTGCTCCCACTCCAACCAAAAAACCCGCCATAATTAAAATAATGGGTTGCGTTTTTATTTCAAATGAAGGTATGTAAAAAAATATCGAATACACAATAGGGGATAAAATAAGTCCAGCGATTACAAATAAACGCCAGCTATTTTCATGCAATGGATTAGCTAAAAAACCACGTATCATTCCGCTAACACCAAAAATTTTTCCGTTGAAGAAAAGCAGTGTGAGGATACCAATCCCGATTCCAAAGCCACCTAATACATAATTCATAATTATTTTTTCTAATTTTTAATGAGCCGACATTTTATATGAATTTAAACTAAATAATTTCTCAAATCATCGATTTTTTTTATTTTCCTACATAAAATAAATAAAAAATGTTTTACTTTAATTATGAGCTCGTCACGACAATTAATTACAAATCTCTTGCAACAAGCAGACATCGCCGTTGATGGTCAGCGTGACTGGGATATGATTATTCATAATGATCAATGCTTTGACATGATTGTCAGTAACTGGTCATTGGGCTTGGGCGAATCCTATATGGAAGGAATGTGGGATTGTAAGCGACTCGATCAATTCTTCACAAATATCCTAGGAACTAACCTTGATCATCAGGCCAAGACGGGGATGAGTTTCTCTCTGGCATTGCATGTCTTACGCTATAAATTTTTAAATCTGCAAAACATTAAGCGGGCCTTCGAGGTGGGCGAGAAACATTATGATTTAGGAAACTCATTCTTTGAAAGGATGCTTGATCCATTCATGCAATACTCATGTGGCTATTGGGAGAAAGCGAAAAATCTAAATCAAGCCCAAGTGAACAAATTGGATATGATTTGTCGGAAATTACACTTACAACCGGGTGACCGGGTATTGGAAATAGGATGTGGCTGGGGAGGTTTTGCCGAGTACGCCATCAAACATTATCAGATTGACTACACTGGAGTTTCAATTTCCAAAGAGCAAATCCAGTACGCAAAAAAGCGACTTAAGCATCTAAAGGCAGGATTTAAACTTCAGGACTATCGAGAGGTCACGGGGCGTTTTGATAAGATTGTCTCGATTGGCATGTTTGAGCACGTGGGCCGTAAAAATTATCGGGATTATTTTAAATTGGTGAATCAATGTTTACATCAGGATGGTTTATTTTTATTACACACCATCGGATGTAATCAAACAAAAATGGCGACCGATCCTTGGATTCATAAGTATATTTTCCCGAATGGGTATATTCCCTCTAATCAGCAGATCACAAAAAATGCGGAAGCTTTATTGCAGTTGGAGGATTGGCATAATTTTGGCCCCTCCTATGATTTGACCCTGATGGCGTGGTATAAAAATTTTTCCCAACACTGGAAACAATTTCAGACTCAATATCCAGAAAACTTTTTTAGGATGTGGAAATACTATCTACTTTGTTGCGCAGGTTACTTTCGATCCAAAAAGGGTCAATTGTGGCAGATTGTGTTTAGGCACATCAATTCACAAAAGCCTTACCAATGTTATCGACCATAGGTTATGATAAATCTATATCGATATCGCGAAGCTATGAGAGAAAGGAAACCGAATGAAGTTTATAAAGCTTTTATTACTCGCTGTTGTGATTTACTATGCCCTTTACTATTTTTTCTCACCTTATCAGCAATGCGTGAGGGAATTTGATGGCAGTGAGGTGTCAATGGATGAGATTAATGGCACCCCGGATAAAATTCAAACTCAAAGAAGGCAGCTCCTCAATATTGCCAAAGATGGTCACCAGCAAGACTGTGCTTCACGTCACCATTGGTAAACTAAGTCCCACAAAAAGTTTTAAATGTTTTCTCAAACTCTATACTTGAGGGCTGCAAGTAGCGGGAATCCTTGGGCGGGCTAAATGGATTTTTTATGACTGCAAGCAGATCATGAAAAGGCTTTAGATTGCCTTGTGTTGCCTGTTCAAGGCTCTCTTCAACCAAATGATTTCTCGGGATCACAAGTGGATTCGTTGCGTCCATCAGCTGCTGACTGTGCGCTTGTTGATGTTCTGGGATACGCTGATTTCTTTTTAGAGCCCACTGATGAAATACCTCACTCGATGCCATCCCAGGGTCAAGTAACTCAGGTTGATTGAGGTGTCGAAAGGTGAGGGTAAAGTCGGCTTGATGAGTCTCTATCATCTTGAGCAGATCTTCAATCAATACGAGGTCGTCGTCCGATTGTATGTTGATGCCAATTTTATGACGCATAATCTGTAACCAGTGTTGGGTGTAGATGTGTTTAAATGCACCCAAATGTTCTAAGGCCTTTTCTTTGGCCACGTCCATGTCATCACTCAATAAAGGCAATAGAGTTTCTGCAAATCGCGTCAGGTTCCACTGGCCAATGATGGGTTGATTCTGGTATGCGTAGCGTCCATGCCGATCGATCGAGCTGAAAACAGTGGTGGGGTGATAGTGATTCATGAAGGCACAAGGTCCAAAATCAATGGACTCTCCAGGGATGGACATGTTATCGGTATTCATCACTCCATGAATAAAACCGACACACATCCATTGAGCAATAAGTTTTGCCTGATTATGAATCACCCCTTCTAAAAGTTTCTCATACCGATTCTCCTCGTTAACCAGATCAGGAAAGTGACGCTCAATCACATACTCTGAAAAATTGTGTAACAGGGATCTTTCCAACGTGGCTGCATACTCAAAGGTACCCACGCGGATGTGACTTTTTGCGACACGAATCAGCATCGCACCAGGCAAGGTCCTTTCCCGAAAAACAGGATCTCCGGTACTCATTACCCCCAATGATCGTGTCGTTGGAATTCTAAGGTGATGCATCGCTTCACTGATCAGGTACTCTCTTAACATCGGACCCATGGCGGCTAGACCATCTCCACCTCGTGCATATGTTGTGGGTCCAGAGCCTTTAAGGTGAATATCAAATCGGTTCGACTCTGAGGTCAGATGTTCTCCAAGAAGCACAGCTCGTCCATCACCCAGTGTCACAAAATGACCAAATTGGTGGCCACAATAAGCCTGGGAAAATGGCTGCGCATTCTGAGGGAATTTATCTCCATTGGCGATTACAAAACCCTCTTGTTCAAGCTCTGAGATATTCAGTTCAAGTGCCTGAGCCAGTTCTTGGTTAAAGATAATATTCTGTGGCGCTCTAAATGATTTGATGGTTTGTTGACTATAAAAATCTTTTGGGAGCGTCAGGTATGAGTTGTCAAAGTTAAAACCAAAAGATACAGGCGATGTCATTTTTTATTACTTAAGGTATTCATGTCGATTGAAGTTTAACATAGCCTATTGAGGACGTAGGTGACCAAATTTACTTTCATTTTAAAATTATTTTTTTACAGCCTTCCAGGTCCCTCCGTACTGGTAACTGTTAGAGTAACTTACTTTAACTTTCTGCAAACAGGGATCACACAGGAACTGCCAGGTTGTTGTATGATCATAGCGACAACGAAAGAGGACTTCATTTAACTGGTGACAATTCGAACAATGCTTGTGTCTTACTCTCATCGTAGTTTAATATAGGAGGCTCATGAAAAAGCTTATCATATTTTTTTTACTATCCACCCTTGCCACAATTGGAATGCGATTTATTCCAAACGTTGAAAGCATCTGGTATTTATATTTTTTAGTGTCCTCACTGACCTACCTTTTAGGGATTTTTCTGTTATTTCGGATCGTATATTTGCTTTTTAAAAAGTTTGATTTAATTGACACCAATTAAATTTTTATAAACAATCACAACTTTTGAGATGATTTATTGTCTCTAAGACAGAGGACACATAATGAACTTAAAACTTACACTTATCGTATCATCCATCTTTCTCTCTTTCTCAATTTTTGCCGAAGAATTTAATAATCTGTGTGTTACCAGTTTGTCTGAAGGAAATTTTCATCAAACCGATTGCTCAATTAATCACAAGTTGAATGAAAAAGTATATTGCTTTGGAAATCAGACAGGAAAAGATATCTTTCTGAGTAACCCGAATAAGGTGATCAAGCAAGCTGAAAACTTTTACAAAGAATCCTTTCAGGACGAACGGGTCAAGGTGACCCAAGATCAAGCTCTACAAGCGATTAATGACCCTGAGTGTGATTTATCCAACCTTGATGTATCCTATCTCAATTTTGCAGATCAAGATTTAACCCATTGTAAGATGGTAAATACCAGTTTTTTTGGAGCTGACCTGAGGGGGGCAAACTTATCAGGCGCTAATCTGCAAAGAGCTTACCTCAACCTTGCTCGCATTGAAAAAACAAATTTTAATGGGAGCAATCTCTCCATGGCCATTATTTTTCAACCGATATTTGAAGAGAATCAATTCAATAATGCGAATTTAAGCGGTGCTCGAGTCATTGGTACACTAGGAAAGGTGAATATGTCCAATGCGAATTTGTCGAATGGACGCTTAGGTTTGGATGTTGGTAACCAACCCATGGGTCAAATGAAATTTGATTCCAGCGGAGGAAATTTTGAAGGCACAAACTTTGAGGGGGCTGATCTGCACATTGCCAGTTTCAAATTTGGAAATCTAAAAAATGCTAACCTCAAAAATACTAAACTCACCCGCTCTGAATTAATTCGTGCCGACTTAACGGGAGCTGATTTGACTGGTGCTGATCTAAGCAATGCTGATATCAATGGCGCAGATTTCAAAGACGCGAAGGGTATGGACAGCATTGTTGGATGGAAACTGACCACAGGAAAGTGTTTAAACTGTCCGGCACGTTAAAATATCAATTGATGATCTTTCCGTTAATTTAATTTAATGATAATGTTATTTTACTCATCAAATATGTGATCAATAAATCATGACTAACTTCTCAAATCTACTTTTAAAAAATCAACTCTGTTTTGCACTTTATTCAGCCACCAATGCTGTGACTCGATACTATCGGTTTTACCTTAAAGAGTTTGGAATCACATACCCACAGTACCTTGTTATGCTTGTGATTTGGGAAAATGAAAATGTAACTGCGAGTGAGATTGCAGTAAAGCTTAATTTAGACAACGCGACGATCACACCTATCCTTAAGAAGTTACAAGATCAAAAATTAATTAGCAAAACCAGAGACAAGAATGATGAGCGAGTGGTTAATATTAAAGTCACAAAAAAAGGTCTTGAGATAGAAGAGAAAATTGCTTTAATTCAAGACAAGGTTGCCTGCAAGACTCACCTCCCAAAAAAAGACTTTGAAGAATTAAAGCAAAGACTGAATGAGTTAACACAAATCATGGACATTAGCGATGAGGACCGGGAGTCCTTAAAACTAATTCTTTGTAAATAAAAAAGGAGCTCAAAGCTCCTTTTTTATTGAGGTTAGAATTTTTACCGATATTAGTTACGATATGGTTTTTCGATCTGGTACGGACTCTTATAGCCAGGAGTAGGGTTAGTAACAATATCACCCCTGAAGCTTTGTAAATCGGCCATTAATTCTGATATTTCTTGATCGGGTACATTAAAGTTATAAAACGTTTGTAAGCACTCGGTCATGATGATATCGAACTCACGGTCGGTAATTTTAAGATGAGGGTGTGTGTCCTTCATATTCTTACCACGCCCAAATTCATCTGGTTTGTATAGGTCTGGACCCCCAGTTCTTTTTGCAACCCAGTTGGTGAGCCATACTTTAAAACCGGCTTTGGTTTGAATCTGATCATGAACATTTTTGATGTTTGGATTCGCATTTAAACCATGGTTGGTGTATAGCTTATCCACTAAATGATCAACGGTAATGGCAATGTTGTAAATACCACCCAGTCTAGTGTAAAGACTTTCTTTTTTATCTTCAGCAAATGCAGCATGATTAAATAAAATTGAAACAATAAAGCATGTTGCGATTGCCGAATTGATGTATAGCGCTCTAATCATGATATTCCTCCTATGAAATCAATGGTTAGCTTAATAAAACACAAAATAAAGAGACAAGTATGAGGAGACAAGCATCCCCATAAAGAAAAATAGAGGAGTTAGTAAATCAAATTTTGTTTGGCTTTTCATATTCATCTCCATAAATTGTGTACCACCATTATTATTAGCACACTAACTATTAGTGTACTAATTTATTTTTCTTATCAAATGCAAAAATAAATATTATTTTGAACTAAAACAATACTTTAATGATCATTAATGTACTTTTTTTAGAGAAAAAATTATGGATTACACACGCTATCTAATCGAATTAAATGGTATACAAAAGCCAACCGCTTGGGAAAAAGTGAAACAATCTGTGTTTTTTAGAGTTACGGCAATATTGAGTGTATTGCTTGTGGTTATTTTTGCAATCCAAGTTCTAGTTGGCCTTATCTGAGGTGCGAGTTAATCCAGCTTTGAATTTTATCTAAGAAACCGCTTTTTAATAGAAGCCCATATACTGCAAAATAGATAATCGCTGCGATCAGCAGAATAGAGAATAAAACTTTCATCATAATTCTCCTATAAACCCTTGGCTTTGCTTACGCCACAGTTTTGAATATAAACCTTTTTTACGAATTAACTCTTCATGTGTGCCTTCTTCAATAATTTGACCCTTATCCATGACGATTAAACGGTCCATCATTGAAATTGTGGATAATCGATGAGCGATGGCAATCACTGTTTTTTTAGCCATGAGCGTCTGCAGACTCTGTTGAATGATGGTTTCAACCTCAGAATCAAGCGCGCTGGTGGCTTCATCTAGTATTAAGATCGGTGCATTTTTTAATGCCAAGCGGGCAATCGCAATCCGCTGTTTTTGACCTCCGGATAGCTTGACTCCACGCTCACCCACATGAGAATCGTAACCTGTTCTGCCGTGTTGGTCTTTAAGTTGCATGATGAAGTCATGACATTCGGCAATTTTAGCCGCCTTGATGATTGCAGCCATAGTGCTTTCGGGACGTCCATATGCAATATTTTCCTTGATGGACCGATGGAGCAGGGAGTTGTCCTGGGACACAACTGAAATAGAGCTTCTTAAACTGGTTTGAGAGACTGATTTTATATCCTGTTGATTAATTTGGATCGAGCCATCAGATACGTCATAAAATCTTAGCAGTAGATTAATTAAAGTTGATTTTCCAGCCCCAGATCGACCCACAATTCCAATTCGCTCATGCGCTTTGATCTTCAAGGAAAATGATGTGAAAACCGGTTCTGCGCTGTAAGCAAAACTCACCTTATCAAAGCTAATTGTTGCATTATTTTTAATCACCAAGGGTTTAGCCTGCTTTGAATCATTGATGACAATTTTTTTAGACAGCATGTTAAACCCATCTTGAGTCACACCAATATTTTCAAAAAGGCTTGCGATCTCCCACATCACCCAGTGAGAGATTCCATTGAGGCGCAGGGCCATTGCTGTGGCTGCACCAACAATACCAATATTAATCAGACTTTCTGTCCACAGAAAGATGGAGAGCACCGTGGTGCTTAAAATTAACATCACGCTGAGGCTGTGATTGACCACCTCAATAAAGGTGACCTGGCGCATTTGTTTGTGTACGGTTTTTAAAAAATCAGTCATAGAGTTTTTTGCATAGGAGGACTCTCTGCCGGAATGAGAAAAAAGTTTGACTAGATTGATATTGGTGTACGCATCGGTGATTCGACCCGTCATTAATGATCGGGCATCGGCTTGGTTCTTAGACAAGTGAATGAGTTTAGGCACAAAAAAGATCAACGACAATGTGTAAAAAAACAACCACACAAAAAAAGGAATGGATAGCGTTAGGCTAAATGAGCTCACAATCGCAATCATGGTAAAGATGTATATCCCGACATAGATGAGAATATCTGTCAGTGTGAAGACTAAATCTCTCATCGCTATTGCAGTTTGCATGACCTTGGCAGAAATTCTCCCAGAAAATTCATTGCTGTAAAAATCAAAGGTTTGATTTAGAAGATGTTTGTGAAATTTCCATCTTAAAATCATGGGCATATTTCCTGCTAAGGACTGTCGTTTAAGTAACGATTGAAACAGGACAAGAAAAATGGTGGATACAAAGATGATAGCAATAACCCCCAACTGCCAGCCAAAATCTTTAAAAAAGTTCTCTGGGCCAGAGGTGATCATGTTAGAAATAATTAATCCAACAATCAGATAGAGCCCAGCTTCAATGCTAGCAATGACCCCAGTTAAAATAGACATGACGGCGATATAGCGCTTCATCCCCTTTAAGCAATGCCAAATAAATTTGGACAGGGTCATGTCGCCAACTGATAAATTCTCGTTGGGAAATGGATTGATGATGTGCTCAAATTTTTTAAACATTATGGCGTAACCCAACTTTGTTTAAGGCTTTTAATATTGTAATTCGCACGCTGATGCCCGTTGTTACTTAAAACTAAAATATCTAAGTCTTGAAAAAAAATTTCAATCACAGTGAATCGATTCATGGAAGTAGCAAATTCATACGCATTATGTGCTTCTATGATTGATTTAGGGGGAGGGTTAATCTGATAATCCTTTTTTTGAATATCGCTCAGATTTTGCCAATAGGGCTGAGCGTCCTCTTTGCTCAAAATTTGAGCAAAGCCATTAGCAGAAACCTGCATTTTTTTTCCAGCATCCCAAAATAATAAATTACAGTGACTATTGTTTTTTAATTCTGTAAATTTCTGACTTTTTTCATCGGTAAATATAAGTAATGATTTTTGATCCTCATTAAATTTTCTTGCAATAACAATTCGCTGAGATACAGAATTATTAGTAAATGTCGCTAAGACAGGGAAGCGAAATTTTGATTTACGGTCTACCGCACCTCTTTGAATATTTTTCAGCGCTTGGTTTATAAAGTCTGACAGTTGCATATCGTTCCTTTTCAGATTTAAGTCTTATTACTTACCTAATTTTTGAATTTCATAAAAAAAGGGCGTTTAGACCCTTTTTTTGATTCATACAATCTCTTTTCGATTATACCGATTTACTGTCCATAGGGTTTAGCCTTAAATTCATCCTCAGCTGGTTTTTGATTTTCATCTTTTTTTGTATTATCGTCAGACTCCATTTCATGATGATCATGCCCTTCATGGTCATGACCATCTTCATGTTCATGATGCTCAGCCATCAAAAAAATATATTGAGCTTGCTCTTTTCTGTTTTCATTGATTGGCTCAGGCTTTACCCCAGCAAAAGCACCCATTGAGGATGAGGTTATGAGGAACGACACCAGTAATTTTGAATACATATTTTTATACCTTTTAAAATTAATTAAAGTGATTCACCCAACTTAAGAGAATGAGATGTCAATTTTGTTCAATGGATTACTGGATCTTTTTAGTGCTCCTTGTGTCCTAATAGTGTGCACATCAATAAAGTAAATATTGATCATTATAATATTTTAAAATTTTACTCATTAGAATCAATAACTTATATTAAAAAAACTATTGGTATAAAAATTGCATTAACCCTTGATAAGGAGACAACTAATGTTTAATTTTTTAAGTTTAACTTACTGGTTTAATTTTTCAGAGTTAACTCAGGGCCAATTTATAATGCTTTTATTTATTTTATTTGTTATTTTCGATCTTAGTTTTCCTAAGCGCTCTAAAGTAAACAAATAGCTTTTAATTATTCTGTGATTCTCTGTTATGATCTTGCCAAAGGTGACAAGATCTATGACATTTTTCAAAAATACTTACACTAAAATTCTAGAATTATCAGGAAGGCCTTTGGCGAGGCTTTATCTTTTTATTCTGAGCTTTGCTGAGGCTTCTTTTTTCCCCATACCACCCGATGTTATGTTAATACCTATGTGTTTAGCAAAACCAAAACAGGCCTGGAATTTGGCTTTAATCGCCACGATCGCCTCTGTCCTTGGTGGGATGCTGGGCTATGTCATCGGTGTTTATGGCCTGACCATTGTTGAGCCCATGATTCAATCCTTAGGATACGATGATTATTTTCAGTTGGCGTTATCCTGGTTTACCACCTGGGGATTTTGGGCAGTTTTTGTAGCCGGATTTTCACCGATCCCCTACAAAATTTTTACCATTGCTGCTGGCGCCATGGCGATGAATTTTCCGTTATTCGTGCTGGCTTCATTTATCGGAAGAGGACTGAGAATTTTTTTAGTCGCCCTGTTGGTAAAAGTGTTTGGTGAGCAGATTGATCGCGTGATCAAGCGTTATGCCAACGTTCTTGGGTGGGCTGTGGTTGTTGTTTTTATCCTGGCGGTATTGATCCACCAATTCTCAAATTAAGATAAGTCTTGCTTAATTAAAAATCATCGCTATAATGGCGCAACTAATTGATTGTCTTAATATTTTTTTTGTGAGCCAGTTGATTTATCACCATTAAATATAAGGATCACTATGTCATTTGACGCATTTGGATTTATTCCTCCAATCAATAAAGCTATTCAACGTATTAACTACGAGACGGCTACCCCAATTCAGCAACAATGTATCCCGCTAGTCCTGGAAGGTAAGGATGTTTTAGCATCAGCCCAAACCGGAACGGGTAAAACAGCAGCGTTTAGCTTGCCATTATTAGAGCTTGTCTCAAGAAAACCAACATCAAAACATAAAAGAAACATTAGCCCAAATGTATTAATTCTTTCGCCAACTCGAGAGCTCGCAACCCAGATTGATCAAGAACTGAAAAGATTCAGTCACTTTATGGAAATTAATGTGGTTACCGTGGTTGGTGGAGTGTCATACAAAATTCAAAATAAGCTCTTAAAATCTAACGTTCATTTCTTGGTGGCTACACCTGGTCGATTAATGGATATGGTCAAGCAAAAGAAAATTAATTTAAAGCACATTGAGGCATTAGTCATCGATGAAGCGGATCGTATGTTAGACATGGGTTTCATTCCTGATATTAAAAAGATTTTTGAAACCACTGCGCCTGAAAAACAGGTGTTGATGTTTACCGCAACCATGAACAAATCGATTGAAAAAATTGCACAGCAATTTCTCAGAAATCCAATTCGGATTGCTGTTGAGCAAGAGAATAAATCTAATAAAAATATTCATCAAATTGCCTACCCAGTTGCTGATTACAATCAAAAGAAGTTAGTTTTGGTAGATATTTTGAATGAGCCAGATTTAAATCAAGCGATTATTTTTACGGCCACAAAAAGAGAAGCGGATAAATTATCCGATGAACTTTATCTCATGAACCACCGTTCCAAAACTTTGCACGGTGACATGAGTCAACGTGAGCGAACACGCACCATCACGCGTTTTAAAAATAATGAAATTCAAATTCTTGTGGCCACCGATGTCGCCGCTCGAGGAATTGATGTGAATGACATCACACACGTCATTAACTTTGATTTACCGCGACAACCCGAGGACTACATCCACCGTATCGGAAGAACGGGCCGTGCAGACCGAAAAGGGAAGGCCATCAGCCTGATTACCGATAAAGAGAAATTTATGGTCCAAAAGATAGAACGTTATGCCAGCGTGAAGATAGAAATCATCAAATCTCCCCACAGCACATCAAAAGCGACCTTGATTCATGAGAAAAAAGAAAGTGGCTTTAAAAGCAAGCGTCGAGCAGCTGGACGCAGCTCAAATAATAGCTCGGGGAAAAGTTTTGCAAGTAGAAAACCGTCAACCCGCACTGATTTTACAAAGAGAAATACGGAAGCCAGTCCTGATTCAGGAAAGAGAAAACCGGAAGCTCGTGTTGGTTTTGCGAAGAGAAAACCATCCACAAATGCTAATTTCGCAAAAAAACGCATTGCGAGAAATGCAACACGCCCCACTGAAAAAAAAAATAAGCCTCATGGGCGTTCATCACAAATGATGGCGGCCTAATTTACGCTTAATTTTATTCATTATTATTTTCTTTAACCAGCTAGTTTGACCTTCAAAGTAGGTTTGAAAAAACAACTCTGTTTGAGTTCTGGTGAGAAAATGATGAGTGAATTTTAAAAAACTATATAAATCCCTTGCCGCGCATTGAAAACGAAATAGCTTAAATTTCATTTTTTCAAGATCAATCAATACCATCGATGAGTTATCTTGATTCAAATAAATATGCTTAGGAATGGGGTAGGTGTGTTGGATTTTTTTAAGATGAAGCTGCCTCAGTAATTTAGCAATAGTTTTAATTTGATCATCTGATAATTGCTGTGTTTGATCTAAAACTTCTGCTAAACATCGATGCTCTTTATTCAGACTTTTGGTCACCAAGATACAGTCATTTTCACGAATGCCAAAAAAAATAACCTCGAGTGTGGGAATATTTAATTTTTGTAATCTTTGGATACAATCAAATTCCCTTTTAAAGGTTGGCTCACCCGTAAAAGGATGTAACCAAGTCTTAAAATTGTGATTATGTTGTTTTTTGATAAATAGTGTCTCATCTCCAATTTGTTTGGTGATCACTCCGCTCCAACCGTCTCTGCGTTGATTTACGTCTTCAAACCAATGGTTTTCGGTGTCCCAAAAATCAGCAAAGCCATTTAAATGAAATTGGCTCAGTTTTTTTCCCCACAAAGGATTTACGTATTCAATCATTTACGGTTCTAATATATTGATGAATTTCTTTTCATAGGGATTGCCAACCAAAATATCTTTTTCAGTAAAGTGTTTATTTGCAATACTCTTTTTAAAATC
>Ga0222714_10002177_pt1 | contig 21141 bp, 12 predicted proteins | sample C33_3DmetaG_FD_165048 | JGI IMG/M metagenome (GOLD analysis project Ga0222714, IMG submission 165048) | Estuarine water microbial communities from San Francisco Bay, California, United States - C33_3D | ecosystem: Environmental > Aquatic > Marine > Unclassified | place: USA: California...
CCAGGATCTTTCTCAGTTACGGCAGTCTTTAGTTTAGAACCAGGATTCTCACGACGATAAGCATTAACTGCTTTCTGACTCATACCATCAGTTTTGTCTTGCTTATTAACTTTCTGCCAATCCTCACTGAGTTCTTCTCTCCAGTTGGAGTATCCTTCCTTCACGCAGTTGGGAACCATTTTCCCACCCTTCTTTTTCATACCAACTTGCTTATAACCATCCCAGCAAGGATCTTTTGCTTCTGGCAATTCAAATTCTGGCATCTCTTTTTTAAATGCCTGCTGTCCATACTTTTCTCCAGCAGTTTTAACTGCTGCCCTCATTTTTTGTCTTGGGGATTTTGTTGCAGATGCTGGAATAGTATCTCCAACTTTATATTGACTACCTTCATTAACAAGTGGTTCTGCTTTAATTAAATCAATAGTTTCAATTTCAAGTGCTTTGAAATCTTCTCTCCAGTTAGAATACTGGAAGCTCTCACTCTTAGTGCCCCAGTTAGCAGCACCAACTTTACGACACTTGACTAATGCGCCAGATGCATATGCACTTGGCCAAACATCATATCTTGATCTTACCTTATGATAGCAAGCATCTTTCTTACCACTACCCTTTCCTTTTATATCTCTTGCTTCTTGCATTTCAAAACCCTCTGCAGAATAATCTCCTGACTTGTGCTTTTTGTAATCTTTCTTGTCTGTGAAAGTTCTTACCATCGTTGGTGCAGCACCACCACTCTTTTGTTGTTGACCAGGATCTCTTCTACTCTTGCGTGCATCAGCACTTCTAATCTTCTTCTTACCTTCTTCAGTCTTCTTCAGACCAGCAAGTCTTCTGGATGAATAGCACTTAGGTGTCTTTGTTTCTCCAGGCTCATTAGCACATGGAGACCCATCAGACTGCACCCAACCTGGTTTGCCATCTTTTGATTTTGACTTACCAAACCAGTTATGAAGAGTGCCACCTCTTTTCTTCTCATCAAGTAATTCACCTTCTACTTCATATGAATTGGCGAGAGGCAATTTTTTTTCTCCAGGTCTATCAAGCACCTGCTCAGGTTTTCCACCATACTTTGGATTATTCTTTAAAATCTGTCTGAGTGTATTTGATGCTGTTGGTGTGCCAGGAACACCAACATTTTGCTCAGATACATCACCGCCTTCATCATGCTCACTATCCTTCATTAAATCACCACTACCCATTACATGGTAACCCTTAGGGATTTTTTTACACTTTTCATCAGTTTTACACCTATACCTACCTTCACCACACTTCTTCTTTTCTTCCCCCATATAAGAAGCAGCAGCATCAGTGTTGTGCTCAGTATCAGTCAATTTTGCCTGCACCCATGCAGGAAGATTGTCCGCATCAGTTTTCTTTGCAAGAATTCTTGCTACTTTTTGAAGATTGTCAATAGACTTTTTAACTTGTGTCTTTGCCATTGACACTTCATGATCTTTTTCTTTTGCTTCGTTCATTTTCTTTTTACGACCTTGACAATGAGCACGCTGAGAAAACCCTTTTGGGTTGTCACAGTTAATCGACTTTTTATATTTCTCAGACCAACCCATTTTGAGGTTATAAACTATTCCTTATTATTTAGAAAACCTTGCTTGAGTAGTTTCTGCAGCTCTGATGTAGACCCAACAAATACTGCATTGTTTGTAACAGTGTTTGGTCCTTTATTGACTACTTCTTCCTCTACATCTTTGAGTTTTTTCTGCAAGTCAATCAACTTATCTGTCGTATCTGCAACACTTTTAATTAATTGACCTGCAACTTCATATGCTCTTGGACTTCCTCCTTCGCCAGCAAGTTCCATAATGCCATTAATTGCTTCCTGCCCCTTTTCAATTAATGAATACAAATTAGCTCTTGTGTATTCATAATCTTTCTTGATATCAGTCTTCTGCTCAGGTTTTTGAATGCTACCTGGAGCATCATCAACCTCAACAATACTACTCTCAACATTTAGAGCATTATCAATAGCATCAAATTCAGACATAAGTTATTAAATATCAGTTTGTTGTGTAGGACTATAAGACTTGGAATCTCCAAGATATTCCCAAGTCTCGCTAAATCCAAAGTCATCACCAGGATCTGCATCAACAGGATCTGGAACAACTGTGTATCTCATTTCCCTCTTAGCAGTAGTCCTATCAGTATCCGTATAATTATCAACGATAACTTTACGAATCAGACCTTCTGGATTATCTGCAATAGGACCAAAGAGATAAGTTTTTGCCGTAAACTGTAATCTATATATCAATGCTCTTCTGGTGGAGAAATCCCCTTCATAATCGTCTTGAAATGAGACGCTATTTAAGACGATTGGAATATCTCTTTTTTCTCCAATTGATTCGACTAAATCAACTGTTAAATTAAATGCTGGTTGAAAATTTGGAAGAATCTGCTCAACAATCTGCAGAGCATCATCATTCAACTTACATAAGATTGATAACTCAAATCCAATGTTATATGGAACAGGCATGAAAACTTTTTTCATCCTATCATTACCATCAACTGCTCTAAAAGTTTGGGTTACGCCAGCCTTTCTTGTTGAGTCATAATCAATTGATGTCATTTCAAATGACATTCTTGGTAATGTAATTTGCACAGGTTTATTCAAATCTGCCTGCTGCTCAAGTTTTGCCAGGAACTTTTGAGTAGGTCCATATGCCAATGGAACTCTCATGTCACTTATTACTGCATCTGATCCATTTTTATGCTTGATATGAATATCATTAAAAAGAGTGCCAAAGGAAATAATCGTCTTTCTAATAATTTCGTGATAGTGATAAGTTCCTAACATTAATAGCTACCAAAAGGATTTGATTCTGAAAAATCTAAAATTGAATCTGCAGCAAATTCAATTTCATCGTTCTGCTCATATTTATCAGTAGTTGTGTTTGCGGATGATACTCTAACAACATATGTTGCACCAGATTTAGCACCAACAATCAACTCACCTGGAGTAAAGTTACCAGTTATATTCGAAATTTGTAATGTATTAGCATCTTTATCCCATCTCTTGACCCTAGCAGTTGTGCTGGAAGCAGATCCTGTTATAACTTCATTTTTCCAGAATGTGCCAATGCCAGTTGTAGAAGCAGCACCGACTGTAATAGTTGGTGTAGATGTATATCCTTCTCCTGGATTTATTACATAGATATTTGATATTGTTCCAGCGGCACTAACAACAGCTCTTCCAATAGCAGTTGTTCCGGTGCCAGGAGCACCAACAGTAATGGAAGGTGCTGTTGAATATCCTGCACCACCACCAGGAACAGTAAAGGAAATGACTCCATTAGATGCAGTGTTGATTCCACAAGTAGCAGCAGCTCCACTTCCTCCACCACCAGTAATTGTAATAGTTGGTGCTACCGTATAACCAGCACCAGCATTTGTTAGAAGAATTTCTTTAATTGAAGTTATATTGTTTCTTGTGGTCGTTATTGCAACAGCGGTTGCATTTACTCCACCAGATGGTGCTGTAGAAATTGCAACAGTTGGAGTTCCAGTGTATCCTGATCCATCATCATTTAAAGTAATAGATCTTATATAACCACTATTAATAGTCGCTGAAGCATTTGCAGTTGTGCCACCTGAAAATAGAGTAAGATCTACAATATATCCAGTCTGATCTAAAACATCACTAATTTCATCAACAGTAGTATCAATGACCTCATCTTCATATTCAAAGAGCTCACACTTTAATTCATAAACATAATTTTTGCCCAACTGGTAAAATGGTTGCTCATGCTCTACAAACTTTACCTCAAAAATTCTCTGACCCAATGGGAAGTAGATTAAATCACCTTCTCTTGGTCTAGTTGCTACTTCAATTTCATTATCATCCATAGCGTCAAGAAATGGAGCAATAAAATCTTCAAATCTTTCTTTTGAAATAGTTAATGATAACTCATCTCTGATACTTACACCAAATTTGGTCATAATATCTCCAGCACCACCATAACCATCGAAGTTATTAATATATGCTTCTAACAAGAAGTTATCATCAAAAGTAGAAGATTGTATTTCCTCAATAACAGTTTGTTTTCTTACAAACTTTCTTGGTATATAAGTTACCTCTACACCATAAATTTTGAGTTGCTCATTAATCAACTCTTGTACAAGTCTTTGCTCTCCGTAAGAGCCTTGTAGAAAAAAGGGATTTAGTGCCATTATCCAATAAAGTCGTAAGGAGGAAGTTCATAATCCATAGCCATTCTTGATTGAATGTCTGCTAACTCTTTTTCTGCATCATCATATAATTGTCTTCCATTTAACTCAATTCCACCAGGAAGTTTAACACCATTAAATTTAATTAAGTTTTGACCCCATTGTCTCTTGATGAGTGCAGTCAAATATTTCTTCAAGAAACTATCATTATAAACACCAGTAAATGTATTTGGATCCAAAATTCTATAACAATCAATAACGATGTAATCACCTACATTTTGTGCTCCCCAATCAATATCCAAATACAGTCTATCTTGTCTTTTATTAAATCTAACTTGCTTATCCGTTGTTAAAAGAAAATCAATATCTTCTAAGTATGATTTAACCATAGCATACTGTAGAAGTTCTACAGAATTAAAGTAATATAAGTCATTTAAGAATAATTGATATTTGATACTAAACATTCCACCAGATATTGCACTGGTATCAAATCTAAAAATCTTTTCAATCCCTATTACAGAATCTGGAATCTGAATAAAATTTGAAGTTTCATAGAAACTTGAAGTTGTTGTCCCGTATCCAGCGATAGATGTTGAAGTTGCTGTTGTAGTTACAATACCAACACCATTTGTATTTTTTGCTCTTCCTCTATCAATATCTGCCTGAGTAAGTTGATACTTTAAATACATCCTTTCGACACCATCAAAGTGTCTTTCTTGGAAATACTGAAGAGCATCATCAACCAAATCATCAATTTGGTCGTCGTCTACGTTAATTTCCAATACTGGAGCACCTAAACGCCTAAGACAGTAGTCAATTAGTTCTTGGCGTGTTGATGGTTTTGCCATTAGAATTCCTCAGAAGATGAATTATCTGTTTTTGTAGTTTTTCTTGTATTCTTTGCTGTTAATTTTCCAATCTCCTCTTTTTGCTCATTAACCTTATTTGTCAATGCTTCAATTAATTGATTTGAACTCATTAATCTTGCCTCAAGAGCAATAACTTGATTAAACAAATCTGATGATTTTTGTTGATATATTGCAATAAAATTTTTATAATCGTTTTCAGTCATTTTATGATACAAAAAGAGGTAGGATTGCTCCTACCCATATTTATAAGTTATAGGTTATTTATCAGAATGTGCCAGCGTCAATAGTGATATTCTCAAGGAATCTTTCAGATCCTGTGCAAGAGATAACTTGCGATTGACCAGCACAATCATTAACCCAAAGAGATCCAATTTCAAGAGCAGCATATGCTGCAGCAGTTAATACACTTGAAGTTTCTGATACTTGAGAAGCAACAGCAACTCTTGTTACTGAATCATCCCAATAAACTGCAGCTTTTCTAGCAGCACTATCAAAATAGTGGAAAATAACACCAACATCAATATTCGCATCTGAAGTTGGTGGTATAAGACTTCCACCGCTGTTAATAAGACCAACTTCAATCAGACTATCTTCAACAAGAAGTGTTTCTGTATTTACTTCCGTCTGAGAACCAAGAACTGTTAAGTTACCATTAACTGTTAAGTTAGTTGCAATTCCAACGGCACCAGTAACATCACTGATTGTAATTGAGGTTGTGCCATCTTTTGCTTTAAGATTGGTTGCCTCAAGAGTTGTAACATCAATTGTGTTAACAACAGTAAGGACATTGCTATTAAATGTTAAGTTTCCACCACTGTCATTAACCGCACCAGATGCACCTGCAACGAGGACATCAAACTGAGTTAAATCTGCCTGTGATAATGTATTTCCTGAAGTAACATTCAGATTATCATCAACTGTAACTGTGCCACCTGCAGAGTCAAGTGTTAAGTTTCCAGATGTGGTATCAATTTCATTATCACCAGTAATTCCAATTTGAATATTGTCAATTGTAGCGCCACCATTTGCATCAATAGCGCCAGTAAATGTGGATACACCAGTAACACTTAATTGGTCATCGACAATGACTGTGCCACCAGCAGAGTCTAATGTCAGATTGCCAGTTGAAGTGTCAATTTCGTTGTTATCACTTACACCAATCTGGACATTATCAATTGTAGCACTACCATTGGCATCAATAGCGCCAGTAAATGTGGATACGCCAATAACACTTAATTGGTCATCAATGATAACTGTGCCACCAGCAGAGTCTAATGTGAGATCTCCTGAGGATGTATCAATCTCAGATGCTCCAGAAATTCCAATTTGAACAGCATCTACAACAGCGCCTGTAGCAAATGTGCCTATTCCAGAGAAGTTTGCGTGTCTCCATCTCTTGTCTGGACCTCGACCAATATCATATGAATTATCATCATTTGCAAGTAAGTCCGATATAAATTCACCGCCAATGTTAATATCATCAGTATTTGCATCACCAAGATTAATTGTGCCACCTCTGAAGGTTACAACACCAATAAACTCTGAAGTTCCGCCAACAAACAGGTTTCCAGTAATGGTAGTGGCACCACCAACACTTAAATTCTTCTCAATGCCAACTCCACCTTCTACTACAACAGCACCGGTGTCTTTATCAGTAGATTGAGTTGTATTGCTAAACGTGACAATACCAGCAAAATCAACTGCACTAGCATTGACATCTAAATTTGTTTCGCCAATGGTAGTGATACCAGTCAGATTGGCATTGTTAAATGTAGGATTATCAATTTGGGTGGACCAACTCAGAGTTCCTGTTGAGTTAGTCTTTAAAAATGCTCCGTCAGTTGGAGTTGCTGGAAAAGTATATGTAGTAATTCCAGTTAATGATGCTGGAGAAGCAAGTGTTATGAAATCACTGCCACTAGTGCTTTCTACAAGATTGACACCACTTCCTAAGGATGCTGTTTCTCTTGTCCAGTATCTATGAGATCCAACAAACTTATTATTTGCTAATACGTTATCTAAACCAACATATAAGTCAAACTTGTCAGTCGTAAAACCAGGCTCACCTGCTTTCAACGCTGGCAGATTATTAAAGGCACCTCTTTTAAACTGTAATACAGGAGTCGCCATTTCTAACTACTTTTCCTTTTATACTTATTTAGTTGATTTATTTCTTTCTATTATCATTATTACCATTGACCAAAATCAATCTCATCATCATCTACACCATCAACTAAATCAGCAATATCTGCAGGGGTTACATGAATATAATTCCCAGATACAGAATCAAACATTAACAAAGTGTTGTTAGCTCTAGAAGTACTATCAACATCAGTTCCTGCTGCAATAGAAAATGCTCCAGCTTTGTTTGATGCTACTACTTTAACAGCTTGTCTTTGACCTACTCTTACTCTAATGTTTGCCATTAGCGAGTTGCTCCTTGACTTACGATTACCATACCTTCAACAACACGATCTCTAACACCAGAATTATCAGTCAATAAAACATCATATACATAACGTCCAGGTTTAAGTGTTGCTGTTTGTGTTGTGGTAAGTCCAATTGTTACCACACCACCAGCAGCAGATGCTATAGTGCTAGTAAATGTTGTAACACCAGTTGTACTTCCTGGATGTTTTCTCATTTCAGATTTGATTGTATAATTAGACAAATCCATAACAGAATCTGTATTCACATTTTCCAAAGTAAAACTCTGGTTGAAAGTAGTTCCAGTGTTAATAATAATATTACTAACGTAGACCGCCATTTTATAAGGGTATCTTTAAAATTATTTATGCTAATCAAGAATCAGTCAATGCAAGATTGGTGATTACTTCCTGCTGTTTCAGATAAAGTTTGAAATAAGACTTAGCAAAGATTTTTAATTCATTAAAATCTAATTCGTCGATTAATCTTGAGTGCTTTTCATACTCAAACATCTTATTCATCGACTCTAGTTGGATTTTGTCTGGGTCCATTGATGATCTCCATAAGTAGGGACTTAATTTCACTAATATCGTTTTTTAGACCTTCTATTTCTTCTCTTTGCTTTTTTCTTTCAGACCTCATTCTAATATATTCATTATATTGTTGTGTATCAGTATTAACAATAGCACCTGAATCTTCACGAAACAGGTGCTTATGACCTTCAACTCTTATCATGCCAATGCAATCACTCTAAGATCTTTGAATACTGGAGCATAAGCTTCATTACTTCCACTTGCCACAATTTTAATTCTGAATCCAGTGAATTGCTCTAATTCATCAGCACTAAACTGATATTCTGAGAATTCGCCATCCTTATTTGGTGAAACAAAAGCATCAGCTCTACCACTATTCTTGGTTACATCTATGATTGTATCGCCATAACCGTCACCATTAGTATCGCGCAGATTATCATAGCCAGGGAATAATTCAAATGCCTGCTCAACGCCAGTTGAATCGACTCTATAGAGTTGATAAAGAACTCTAAAGTCTGCTGATGAATGTCTATATGCAGAAAGCAATACCTTAAGAGATGTTGCTGGTTGCTTAAGCGAAACGACTCTAGACACATAGATTGCTGAATGTGGATCTCCCTCAACAAGATTTACATCTCCATCAACTGCATAATCACTAATTGGAGAATTCAATCTGTTTCTACCATAGATTATGGTAGAATTTTGAGTATCGATAACTGGTGAAAGATTTGAATCTAAAGAATTCAGATTGATACCAATTGTAAATGACTTATTCTTTGGAAGATCGGTCAGTCTTGTAGTTTCATTTCTTTCTGAAGCAACGATTCTAGTTGAGGACAATACATTTTGACTGTTAATTTCAACAGACTCATATCCTTGATCTATAAATGAAACTTCAGATCCTCCAGCACTAGTACCAGAAACAGATCTGATTTGTGCAGAAACTGTTGTAGATTCTCCTGGAGTGATAACATTAAACTGTGGTAAAATTGTATTATATTGAATATTTCTAGAAGCAGAAATATTATTTCCACCAACAGAATTTTCATCAGTGAAACTTAATTGAGTATCACCTGTTTCTCTAGATGTGCGGGAAACTTGAATATAATACTTATCAAGGTCAGTTGCCGCTTTAAGTGTTGCATCAGTTGGGAGACTATGATTAGCATTAATTCTAGTCAGAGAGACGCCATTTAATTCATATGGATAAACTCTGTCACCAATGCTATGTGCTCTAGTAATAGAACTATCGACTCCTCTAGTGCCAATTCCTAAAGTTCCAGCACCTCCACTTCCAGCAGTAATGCTATTATAGAAAATAATTTCATTATTGACTTTAAGATATCCAGTAGATGTAGAAATTCCTTCAAATGTTGCAAACAGTGAAGTATTTGCTACTGATACTGTAGTATCATTAATGCCAAGAGCAGCATCTAATGTTGTTGGAATTGTGTTAGGCTCAATGTTTGCAAGAGTGATAACATTATTATCTGCGTGCATTCCATGATTATACTGAGTAACTTCAATTACTCTACCATCATATAGAGAACTAGTAGTTGTTGATGATGTAATATCAGTATTTGCAAAGGAAACTGCAGTAGCTCCATTGTAAACAACTAAATCTTGTCCAGCCGTTAACTCTTCACCTTGAACGTTTGTAAGATACAGTGTATCGAATCCATTGAGAGTTGCTACTGAAATCTGAGCTCCAGTACCTTTTACAACACTGCTGGTAGTAATTCCAAGAATATCACCGACGACATATCCATTACCAGAAGTAGTGACTGTTGGTGTGCCAGACAGTGCTCCTCCAGAGAATGTTACTGTTGCCTGAGCACCTGTTCCAGATCCAGTGATTGCATAAAGTGGGACATTAGTGAAAGTACCATTACTATATCCAGCACCAACTCTAGAGTTAGTTACAGTATTTACTCTACCACCAACCTGCTCAATGTAACCGTAAGGACCAGTTGCAGAAGTTGTATCGCTAACTTTTCTACCAACAACTAAAGTTGAATTTAAGGTAGTTGTAGTGGTGATGCCAATCTTTAACTTTCTTGGTAAAGTTCTAATTGCATCATTGCTAAGTTTAGAAGATGCATCATTAGTATCAAGAGTTGGGTTATAGAAGTAAGCAGTGCCAGAAGTGCTTGTGAAGTTTGCTTTGTAAAGCTTAAACTTCAGATCTTCAAACTGGTTTGGTGTCCAGATTGTGCCATTCTGAGACTTAAATAGACTTCCACCAACATACTGCTTAGTAACGATTACGCTTTCAGCGTCTGGAAGTGTAGTTGTATTTACAGTCTTTTCACCCATTCTAGCAATCCAAGTTTCATAATTATTAGATGCTGGTGACAGAATTACCAATGCATACTCAGTATCTGGTTGCAGATAAATGGGTGATGGGAAAGTAACTCTAGTTGCGGTAGATCCATCTGTAGATACATTAACCTGAGATGGGTCAAGAGTAACTCTCGCATAATCTTCTACCAGTTGACTGGTTGGTGTGCCCAACTCAACAGTTCTCAATTCTACGGTTACTTTTTCATTCTCATCCTTACTTGCAAAATACAAGTCAACGGATGTTAAGAATGCTCCCGTCTCATCAACAGTAAATGTCTGAGCCAGTGGGTCCTTTCCTCCCCCACGAGCAGGTGCTGGTGGCGGTGGTGGTGGGGGTGGTCTTCTTACAACTACTCTAGTCTGTCTGTAAGTATCTACTACACCACTTGTACTGTAGGTAGTTTCACCACTGCTAATCAGAAGACTTCCTGGAAGAGGAGAAGCATTCGTTGAGCTTGAAGTCAATTTAAAGGTCTTAGACCCAGTTGTAAACCTCAGAGGTGGTAATGGAGTAGCAAGTGGGTCTCTGAAGAAGATTGAACCTCCAACATCGCCAAAAGTATCTGAGATAATTCTAATATTAGATACTGTTGCTTGAGCACCACTAGTTTCGCCAAGTAAAACCATACCAATGGTAATATATCCATTGTATCTACCAACAACTTCGTCAGAAAGTGCTTGAGTATCGATATTCAATACTGTTGAAGAAGCAGAATATGAGGTTGGGAGAGTTAATGATTTATTGTATGGGTTGAGTGAGAAAGTGGTTGCTGGACTATTATATGTGCCTGTCTTATGGTTTGGTTGGACAACTCTAGCACTGAAAAGATTATTGGACCCGATATATCCTTTTACTGTTTCACCAGCTTGGAATACACCAGATGTCATTGAGATTTCAATCAGTTTTGGAATAATATCAATTCCACTAGTACCATCAAAGAATGGATAGTATCTTGTGAGTGGTTTTAATCCACCAGCAATAAATGTAACATTTCGCGAACGAATATGAGTATCTGGTGCGCTAGAAATCTTAACAGTCTCAATATAAGACCCATCAAAATCACCAGTTATAGTTCTTTCTCCACCGTTGACATAGATATTTCTTACCCAGTTGTCTGATGCTGGAGAAAGATTTATTCTTCCAATAAATTCAACCATGTTGAATGGATTTACATTCTCTACCCTAGATGCTAAGGGTTGCTCAATCCAAGACTTCTCAGAATACTTAAGTGTAATTAAATCTCCAGTCTTTTGGACATTAGAATCTAAGAGTGACAGATTAGAACTAAAATCTGCAGTCTCAGTATTGATTGATGGCTCTAATGCTATTTGTGGTTTGATTGAATAGAAATCAATCGGAGTCAACATCTCACCATTTTCAGTGTCAATGTTAACCTCTGAAAGATCTGCATCCAGTCTTTGGACATCTCTAAAGTCATCTACAAAGAAACCAGACTTAAATCTATCAAATCCATCAATGTCTCTGACTTGGAAAGTCTTTGTATCCAACTCTAAGAGAGAAAGTGAAGTGATAGTTTCTAAATTAGTAACTCTATCATCAATCTTTCCAATATCTCTCATAGTATATCTTCTATTATCTACGAGAGTAATCTTTGCATCCTCTGGATTGTAAAGATATGCTGGATATTGAATAGTTGCAATATCCATTGCCTCTTCTACATTCACCGGTGGTTTAGGATCGAGTGAAGAGACGCCCTTGATTACACTGAAATTGCCAGACTTATCTAATACTACTCTGTCAATTCTTGGCAGATAGAAGTCGTAACCAATCAGAGAATTTTCTAATGGTGTTACTACTAAAGTTGGATTGATACCTGAGGTGCCAAAAGTTCTACTTGCAAATGCAAATGGAGAAGAAGTAGTTGAAGAGAAGCTTGCAACTCTTGGTCTGAAATCCAGAGTATCTGAAGATCTTACACCATTTGGTAGATATGGAATATCAGAAGTAAATCTTTCTTCATCGTAAGAATTTACTGTATAAACATCACCAACATCATTTGTAGGAATGCTATAATAATCAAAGATTACAAGCAATTGATGTGATGGAATGTATCCATCACTCTTTCTTACAATTCTTGAGTAGTCATAATAATGCTCTCTCTGACCTTTATCAAGATAGAATTTATTAGTAATATCTTGATAGTTGCCATTATTAACTACTTGCACTGTTGAAGTAATTGCAGACTCTTGGAAATCTACAACTTCACCAACAGTAAATCTATTTGAATTCAGATATACGATTTCAACTTTAGTTGCAGAAGAGCGAGTTACAACTTGAGCAATTGCACCATTGTCTCTACCAACTATTTTTTCTCCAAGAATAGAATTAGTATCTAATCCAAGACCAGATGGGAATTCTAAAGAATCTAAAGTTGGAGCACTGCTATTATATGATTCATAAACAGCAATAACCTTTACAGCATCTGGAAGATTGAGAGAAATTTCTTTATCTTCAACTCTTAATCCATAGAAATTATTCTGTGTAAGACCAGAAGTGCTAGTAGATACACCAGTAACTGTTCTGGTTACAGATACTTTTTGACTTCTTGTATATTCTTTCTTTTTATTCCTAATATTATTCTTCTTAACAGTGGCATTTACAACGACATTACTTTGAGATACCGTAAGTCCAGTAATAGTAACACTATCACCACCAGATGCTAATGTAAACTGGTCTGATCTGAGATCTTCAATTGTGCCGTTGGAATAGAAAATTCCATATCTCTCTGCGTCAAATGATTCAAAGAAAGCACTAGTAATCCCAACAGAAGAAATTGGAATTGTCATACTTCCATTAGAATCTGTTGTTTCTCCAGTAATTTGTTTGGTAACAATCAAATTAGAATTTGATAGACTTACTGAAGCAACATCATTAGATCCAATGGTTGCATAAAGACCACCATTTTCTCTAACTACTGGACTACCAATAGAGAAAGTAACATCCTGATTTGATCCTGGAAGATCACCATCACAAACACCAAATACATCATTAACTGCAACAACAGTCATCGATGAACCATCTGCTGCTACTGCAGAAACTCTATTGAAAGTCTCTGTTGTAACGCCAGCAATTTGATATCTAATGATTGTATCAGTCTTAATGCCAGTAAAGAACTTTCCTGGAGAAGTTACTGCACCACCAGTAGTAATTCTGATTCTATCGGCAACACCAAAATTCTTTGGTAATGTTTTTTGAAGAACTGTATCTGCAACAAAGTCTACACTGAGACCAGAGAATGAAGATGAGTCTTGCCATATAGACTTAACATCTTGAATTCCATAAACCTTAGAAGATTTTACAGATCTAGAAACCTCTGTTGTTTCATTAATCAGAAGTTGCTCACCATCAATAAATGTTCCAGAAGTTTGAGTAAGAGTAATCTCTGACCCTGAAGCAGCGGTGGTAACATAACCAGATGCTCCACTACTTACACCACGAACAAAAGATGTTGCTGGGCATTGTGATCCTGATAAAGACTCATTTACAGTCAGTTTTACATATGTCTGGACATCAAAAAGATATAAATCCCACTCAGTTGAGTCATTTGAATATGCAGCATCAGTAACACTGAATGAATAAATTCTTGCCTCACCAATTTCAACACCAGTGCCAGAAGTTGTTGAATTTCTTCTTTGGCTAAAGAGTTTTACTGTATTAGTATTATTATTGACACCAATGAAGGGTGTGCCAAATACATTATTGACTCTTAAAAGAGTACCAAACTCAAATGGAACTAAAGATTGTGAAATAGACTTCTTATCTCTTGGTTTTTCTACGTCTAAAACTGTAGTGGAAGAAGTTTCAATATCATAACCCCTTACATATGCCTTACCTGCAGATACCTTAACAGATAACAGGTCTTCTGTTGGAGTATTGCCTTGATCAGTTTTTTGTGATGAGGTAAATACGCCTTCATTTGAAAGACCATTATTTAAAGATTCTTTTACTTCAATATTAAATCTACCTACTGAATAGTCACCAGACTCCTCATAAGTTCTTTTTGCAAAATAATCTCTAATTATGCTATATTCAGACTTATTCTGTAATTTTTTGATTTCACCATCTTCAACTCTAAGTAATTCTACGAAGGTCTTATCATTATAATCATTTAAATTCTTCTTTGATAAAACTGTGGAAATTTTTAGTCTATCAGCACCTGGTGCTGCATAGTTTGAAAATCCCTTTGCATTATCATAAAGTGATGCATCATCCTTTGCTGTAACTAACTCCTCAGAGATAGTTAAACCAACTCTATATGAAGGAGTAGCGGTATACGCATCTAAGATTAACTTATCAGCAGCAACGTCTACAAAAGTGCCTCTGATAAAATAAACACCCGCACCAATTGAAACTGCTGTACCTCTTGCACATGCATTTTGAGATACCAGAGTCGCAACAGTATCTCCTTCACTTACTGGTGTATTCCCATAGGTGAAGGCATCATCTGTGATTAAAATTTCGCCATCAGTAAAATATGAAATCTCATTATCTGTTCCAGAAGACAAGTACTTAACAAATAATGTTAAGTCAGTAATTCCATCAACTTCAGAAACAGGAAGATATTTATCTACTACTGCAACGATGTCAGAAGTTTCTCCTCTAAGTCTCTTGCCAACTAATTTACTAGCGTATGCTTCAACATCAATACCAAGATGTTCTTGATTAATTCTGACAGAGTAGTATTCGGCGTCATAACTAATATTTCCTGGGATCACCATTGATCCCTCTTTGAAAATATGACTTCCGAATGCTTCTACTTGATTTTGTAGAATCGATTGTAAAGTCGTTAACTCCCTAGCTTGAATAGGGAATCCTGGTTTAAATAAGACCCTGTAGAAATTATCATATTTGTCAAAATCATCATAGTAAGGGCTTATATTGAGATTCGTTTTCTGTGGCATTTTTTAAAATTCCAGGATAATTTTAACGTCTTCTTTTTGTCTAGAATTTCTTGAAATCACTGGGCGGTTATCAAGATAAATTACATCTCCCGACCCTTTATTTATCTCAGAGGACGAAAGTCCATTTGTAAATTGAGTTCCTAAAGAAACAATTTTAGACCCAGTTGGATTTGTAGTGATACCAGTGAATGTAGTATCAACAGACCCAGAGAATCCTCCAGTAGTTGTTACAGCATTTCCAGAAGATTCAAAACTTAAAACTTTTGATAAAGTAGAGATACCAACATAATCTGTGGTATCAAAACTAGTCTGGTTTAAGAATAATGACCTGTCTTGGAAATATTTAATAACCATAGTTTCAGTATCATATGATGCAACAAATCCCTTTGCCGTACCACCGGTTACTGATTGACTGATTCGGTCACCAATAGAAACTGTGCCAGAAGTTGATGAAAACTTAATTGCACCTAAAGATGAGAATTGATTTTCAGTAAATAAAGATGTTGATCCAATTGAAGTTGGGTTTTTAACAATTCCAATCTGTGCAAAATTTGTATCTATTGGGAAGTCTTTTGTAGAATCATCAAATCTTGCATAAACTAATACTTTATCAGCACCCAATTCCTTGTAGATATCATATCCATGACCTTTAGAAGGTGGAATGACTGGAATCAATTTTGCTTTTGTAGAAGAGCTTGTATTAATAGATCCAAGATCTACGACACCATAAGTATAACCCTTACCACCAGAAGAAACTACAGTATTTGTAATTTGACCAGAACTATTAACTTCAACAACAACTTTTGCTCCAGATCCGTCACCAATGATACTTAATTCATGTGACCCTTGAGAATATCCAGCTCCACGATTATCAATATAAACTTTCTTTATTTGATTCTCATTTATATCAGAATTTGCATTTCCTCTTACTGCAGATATTTGGGCATTGGTAGAAGTTGACCAATCACCAGGAAGTGAAATGTATTCTGTTGAATCAAACTTGATAATATCACTTGGAGAAATTGTAAACAGATACTTCCAAACATACCCATCACCACTTACACCTGCTTTAGATGGCTCTAAATCTGTAAATGTTGGCTCATCTAAAGAAGCATTACCTGTGGTATTGATACCAGAAGAACCATTATCAATGCAAATATAAACTTTATATTCACTATTGATTACATAATAATTTGCATTATATAATCTGGATGATCTAGTAATGGGTGATAGATTTGTCAAGCTATAATCATGGCGATACATTTCATATTTTGTACCTCTCGCCCATTCAATCTTTCTAGCCAGTCTCCTAACATTGGTAGAGGTTACCCTCTTACCATACATCATACTATCTCCAACAAAACTTTCATAATCAAAATTATCAGTTGGTGTAGGAGTATCAGTATCCCAGTCTGAATCTCTACCGAATCCAGATGCAGTTGGATTTGATAATCCTACAAAAACATAATATGAGTTAGAATTGCTACTGACAGAATCTACAAAATTTCCAGCATTTAATATTCTAAACTGATCTGTTACAATTGCCGCCATCTTAATAGCTTTTTTCTATATTTATAACTATCCCAGATCTTTTCTCAAACTTCCAGTATCTCTCAGTCCATATCCTCTTCTTTGGATAGTTGGGAATGTTGTCAAACCAGCATCAATTGTAAGACCAGTTACACCAATTGAGATTGGCGAGGATGCTCTAGTAAATCCAGAAAGTCTACCCCAAGAGAATCTTCCTACAGGTAAAGTAGTAGATCCAGTAGTTGATAATCCAGCAATGTTAGTGCCAGAATCAACGTTAACAATAATGTTTGCATTAGTTCCACCTGGAGCATTCAAGGTGTGGATGATATAAACATTATCACAGAAGGTTGTTCCAATTCCTACAACTGCTGAGTTGCTATTATCAATAGAAGTTACTCCTGAGCCAACTCCAGTACCAGAGATATGAATTGGATATCCAGTAGTAAGACCAGTAAATGATGTTGCATTTAAGAAGAATTGAATTGCGAGAGGATTGCCTGCAGTTCCAGTTGTAGTAGAAATACCAGTTATAATTCCAGAGAATCCTTCTACATTAGTAATCTGAATAATATTTTCATATGATACATTTGGTGTTGGAGCAAGGACTAATGGTGGATTTGAAGTAGTGTAACCAAATCCAGGGCTAGTGACCGATACAGTGGTGATAATTCCTGCAGTAATAGATCCTGTTGCAGTTGCTGTTGTGCCAACTCCAACTCCTATAGACTTAGGAGCAGCGATAGAAAGTGTAACTGAAGAACCAGTATATCCAGATCCACCATCAACAATAGACAGAGAACTGATTGTGCCAGCAGCAGAAACAACCGCAGTTATAGCAGCTGCTACAGGGTCATTACTAGAAACAATAAGAGCATCAAAATCAGTAATTACAATCGACGACTCATTTTCTTCATAATTGAAGAATTGTGCATCATCTACAAATATTTCAGTATCTGATGCTGAAACATCGCTAATAATTTTTGCCGTTGGATATACTTGTGTTTCGATAGAATCTCTAGACTTGTAAATGGATTCACCATTGATGTTGATATCAACCTTTTGTTTTGTCCAATCGAATGGTTTGTAATTTACTTCATCAATTCCAAGTCCAGAATATGTATTAGTTTCAATTACGTCAGAAGCAGTAATCTTGAAAACTGTTCTATTAGTTTGACTGGTTGTGAATCCAACATTATCATTCTTATTAACTTTTAAAGTATCACCAATCTTTATTGATTCATTAACAGTGACAGTTAAACTATCAGTATTACGTGTTCCTCTATAGAAGAAAATATCAATATTATCATCTTCTTCTGGTGGAGTTGTGAAACTAAACGATGTGCCTCCCTCAAAGGTATAATTCACTCCAGGCTCTTGAATGACACCATTTGCAAATATGAGTAAAACATAACTTAAATCAATTTGTGAAGAAGATGCGTCATTGCTGTCTATTTCAAAACTGAGGAGTTGACCATTGTAATAGAGTGGGAATCTAGTTCTTACACCATTTTGCAGTGTAGTGATTGGGTCAATAAAGTCCAACTCACCAAACTGCCAGGAGGAGAATGAATCAGTAAATGTATCAAGAACAGTTACTTCAAATTGCTCAACAGGAGAAGAAAGATTTCTATCTGTTACAAGACCAACAGGTGTGAATACATCACCGACTCTAAATCCATATCCAGGTCTTGTAATCTTGAATGAAGATACTTCAAACAGAGTTGATCCAATTCCTGTTCTAGAGCTAGCACCAACATCAACCGACATTAATAATCCAGTTCCTGTGTCTGTTGTAGCACCAAATCCTATTCTGGAGACTCCAGTAACACTCAGATTTTCATATGATGGCTCAGATACCAATATCTGTGGATTGCTATATCCAGTGCCTCCAGCACCGACTGAGAATGATAATGTGCCACCAACACCAACAGTTGCTGTAATGGAAGCAACATCTCCAACATGACCACTCTCATATACGGAGATTCCGATGGAAACTAAACCATTATATCCAGATCCAGTTATATCAGTTGTGCCAAGTCCAACCGATACAATAGACCCTCCAGCTCCAACAACGGCGGTTACAGAAGCACCTACAAGAGGAGCATAACCAAGACCAGGAGTTGATCCAAGTGAAACAATAATTCCACCTCTTGGAAGTTGATTTGCATTAACATCATAATCAGAAATCAGCAACCCTCCAGAAGTTGTAATTCCAGTGAATACGACAGTAGAAATTCCAGCACTTTCGGTGAAACTATAATTATTTCCTACATTGTTTTGAGTTGTTGGTGTCTGGAAGATATCGTTGATAAACAATACTCCACTTCCAGTTTCAATTCCTGTAGTATTTGCTCCACCAACAGTTAAAGTATATGTAGAGCTAATACCAGTAAATGACTTGGAAATATTATCATAAATTTGGTTTGTTGAATAATCATTTCTTAAATATACCCTACCACTGAAAGAAGATCTTGGAGTAGGAATATTGCTGCTATCTACAGCATCAGTGCTATTTCCTTGTGGTGCTTCAGTGAAGTATACCTTATTATTGACTATATTGAAAGATCCAAGATAAACTCTTGCGGTAGTGCCATCTGTATGAGAAGATGCCGAAGATCCAACAAATCCCCTTACAGTTTTGACAACGTTGAAAGATCCAGTTCCAGTGATAGGTCCTACAGAAGTTGTGCCAAGACCAACAGCACTTACCTTTAGATATTCGTTATCAATCTTAAGAAGATCTCCAGGAAGTATTGAGGAAATACCAGAAACTGCAAAGTAAGTATTTGCAACTCCAATCGAACCACCGTTATCGGTCAAGGTGCATGTATTTGGTGTAAATGCAATAGGACTCTGGACAACACCGTCTATAAGTATGATGGATTTTTCCATTCTCTTATACATTTCAAGAGTATGTGCATTTCCATCTCCTGCAGAACTGAATGTTACAGCAGTGCCAGCAATTGCATTTGTTCTTGTTGTCGCAAGTCTAAATTGGTCACTATTAACTCTAATTGCATAGATTTCATTTGGAAGACTACTTGCACCAGATACTTGAATATCACTAAATGATACACCACTGAATGAAGATCCTGAGAGATAATTCAATCTTTCGCCAGTGCTAAAGAAGTGGTCTTTAACAGTGAATAGTCCAGTGCCAAGATTCAATACAGATGTATCTGATGGATTAAAACTCTTACGGAAAATAGGTGTGCCGTTAGTCTTAAGGTCAAAGTCTAACTTATTGACTCTATTTCCATTTCTTCCATTATATGCAGAAACTGAGAGAGATTCTGAAACTGTGCCATAAGTTAAATCTAATGGAATATTGACCAAATCTCTTTCAGTCTGAATAATTTCACTATAAGTTTGAATATTGACAGTATCAGTTACTGATGCATCAGGATAGAATTTAACTATCAGGTTAGATCCACTAATTTCAGACCCAAAAGTTCCAATTCCAGTTACACTATCGTCAGATAGGAATGGATATTGTGTTTGATATGTGTCGGTATCATCATGAATCGTCAATACCTGATGCAACGAAGTTGTGTTACCATATCCAATTCTTGCAATAGTTTTAATTGAGGTAACATCATTCTTAGAAACTGACAATATTGTAGAGATTCCTGTTGCATTAATAAACCCACTTTCCAGTCTTGCACTCTTTTCAGATCCATCTGGTTGCCCAGAGCTCTTAAATCTGTAAGTTCCGATGCCAGATGCTGTAGTCCCAAACCCAACTACTCTAGTTCTTACGAATACATCATTGGAATCTGTATTGTTATACTTGATAGAAACAACGCCAGAATCTATGTTGGCACTGAAAGAACCAATAAATCTTCCAGTTAATCCTGTTGAAGATATGTTGTCAAAATAGTATTCTGAAACATAAGTATCGGTATTGTTATGGCTTACATAAATTTCAACATAATTAATCTCATCTGTTGTTCTATTTTCAACTTCAGCATTGATAAAGAATGCCTTTGCTGATGCAGTGTCTGCACTGAGTAAGGTTTGTGTGGTTGCACTTCCAACTGAAACATTTGATCCAGTAAGATTGATGAATCCGATAGTTTGTGTGCCAATTCCAGCAATATTACTAGAGAAATTATTCTTTAAAATTTTAATATCATAATCTGAAGTAAATTTCTCATTTGGAATAAATCTGAGAGAAAGATCATCAGAGTCATTAATAAATCCAGTTAATTCACCAACTTCGTTTGTAGTGTTATATACAGATCCTTTTTCAACTGTGATGATATCACCAGATGGTGAGGGAAGAGTAATTACCTCTGTAGTCTGCCTTTCAGTATTATCTGGATTTATAATCT
>Ga0222714_10002178_pt1 | contig 21138 bp, 17 predicted proteins | sample C33_3DmetaG_FD_165048 | JGI IMG/M metagenome (GOLD analysis project Ga0222714, IMG submission 165048) | Estuarine water microbial communities from San Francisco Bay, California, United States - C33_3D | ecosystem: Environmental > Aquatic > Marine > Unclassified | place: USA: California...
AACGGTCAGTACGAAAACGACGCAAACGACGACGCGCGAAACACCACTCATCACCACACCCATCATCACCACACCCCCGACGCGATCGCGCGCGCGACGCCACCCCTCGCCGCGCCGCGCGCGCGCGCTCGATCGGTCCGATCGACGCCACGACCTCGCTCTCCGCGCGCGCGCGCGAACGAACGACGCGCGCACCGACGCCGCCCTCGCTCTCCGCGCGCGCGCGATCACCGATCACCGACAGAGCGCGACATCACCGACGTACGTACCTCCACGCGCGCGCGCGCCCGTGCGCTCGAAATCACCGCCCTGCGAAGCATCGTCGCGTCAACGAGTGTCGCGTCGCGCGCTCCGTCCCCCTCGTCGCTCGGACGGACGATGGGGCGATAAAACCCATCCGCGTGGCGTCCATGGACGATCGAGGGCGCGCACTATGGGACGTGGATGAAAACCCTAATTTAATCCTCCCTGAACGGCGTACCTCCCTGGTCATGATTGGCGAAATACCCCCCATGTGCGCTAGGGCTTATCGGTCGATGTCGCGATCGGCGCGCGCGCGGTCGATCGCGTGGAGGCGCGGGCGGGGGCGTTCGCGCGACGTCTCTTTGCGTCGCGCGCGTCGGTTGTCGTCCGGAAAGGTTCGGCACACGAAACGTACATACGTCTTTAACTTTACCGTTTACGTAAGACACTCACACGCACCATGGGTCGCATGCACACCCCCGGTAAGGGGATGTCGGGCTCTGCCCTTCCCTACAAGCGCTCTGCGCCGTCGTGGTTGAAGATCACGCCGGCGGAGGTGACTGAAACCATCGTGAAGATGGCGAAGAAGGGCATGACGCCGTCTCAGATTGGTGTGATGTTGCGTGATAACCACGGCATCGCGCAGGTGAGCTCGGTGACGAACTCGAAGGTTTTGAGAATCTTGCGAGGGCAAGGTTTAGCGCCGGCGCTCCCGGAGGACTTGTACTGCCTCATCAAGAAGGCGGTGTCGGTGAGAAAGCACTTGGAACGTAACCGCAAGGATATGGATGCCAAGTTCCGCTTGATTTTGATTGAATCTCGTATCCACCGTTTGGCGCGTTACTACAAGCTCGCGAAGAAGCTCGAGCCTTCGTTCAAGTACGAAAGCGCGAACGCGTCGACGCTTTTGACGCAAGGTTAAGAGGAGGATGCTTTTAGACGGTGAGCGCGTGAGGCGTGCGATCTAGGTGTGATGAAACGATATTGCGTATGTTGCTGTTGCTTTGGCGTCGATGGTGTCGTGTGAGAAGATTTCGAGCAGTCGAAGACGCGCGATCGCGTCGCTCGGCGCGTCGCTCGGCTTTTCACCGCGACACTTTGATATCCCTTGCACCAACCAACATGCGTAGTAGTCATTCATTCATGCGTTTGATGTTAAGATAGCGAGAACCGGCGTGTTTGTTTTTAATGTCAGATGCTTAAATGTGTTTAAAAATGTTGCGCGCGCGTTCTTCTCGGTTTCGCGCGCGACGCCGCGTTCTCCGTCGTCACCGTCGCCGTCCCCAGTGCACTCCACGCGACGTCGCGCACACGAATAGTAATAGCCACGTAGGAGTCAATCGAGTGCATCTGTAGCACTACGACGCGATGTCGACGTCAACCGCGGGCGTGCGTCGGAGCTCTCGCGTGCGCCCGGCGGCATCGGATGCGGACACCGAACCACTGAGCGCCACGGTCACGACGCGTAAACGACGCCGGCGCGCGTCGATCGACGACGACACCACCTCTGCCGCGCGCACGGAATCACCGCGACGATCTCGACGAACTATGACGACGACGCCTGCGTCGCCAACGCCGCGCGTTGAAGAAGAAGAAGAAGAAGACTACCCGCCCGCGCTCGACGAGGATGAGTTGGAAGATTTACAACTGCTCGCGCGCAGCGAGAGTAGCGATAGGGAACTCGACGTGCGTGGGATATCGCGAATGTTAGCCGAAGAAGAAGATAACGATATTGTCGTCGGTGACAGCGTCGGCGTCGGTGGTGGTGTGGTGAATTCGTACGAGGCGGTAAACTTGGTCAAGACGAAACTCGTCGAAGAATTCGAACGCCGAGGCGAAAAGTTGATTGAATTTGAACGGGAAACGATGGCGTTGCGGCAACGGGTGAAGAATTCGGAATCGTTATTAGCGGCGACGACGGCGGAGGTGGAAACCTTGCGGGCGTCGAGGGATGCGCGCGAGGATGGTGCGGAAGCGCGCGAGCGCGCGCTCGCTGAAGAGCGTCAGGCGCACATGGTAGCGCTCGAACGTGAAGTCTGCCGGGCGTGTGAAGCCGAGGCGCGCACAAAGGCGTTGGTTTTGGAGCTTTCCGCGCTTAAAGAATCGTATGGGAAATTAGAGGCGAACTTTGATCTCGAACGCGCGGAGACGACGACGGAGGACGCCGCTGAGCGAGGCGAGAGTGCGGAGAGAATAGTCGAGCTCGAAGACGCCTTGGCGGATACCCAAGCCGAAAACGCGCGACTCGAAGGGGAAGTCATGGAACTGAACACCCAGCTCACCTTGGCGTGCGGTGAGCGCGATGCCGCTGAGCAACGTGCGACGGAGGCTGACGAGGCGGTACGCCAAGTTGAGCGTCTCGTCGCCGACGCCGAAGCCGCCGTCGTCGCCGCGGTGAAAGAAGCCGACCAAGCCAAGGCGGCGCTGCGCGGCAGTGGCGGCGAGGCGACTTCGCCAACGTCAGTGACCGAAGTGGCCGAGCTCCGCGCGATGAATAAGACGTTGCATGAGGAGCTTAAGATTGCGTCGAGCGAGGCGGCTGAGGTGAAGACGCTGCGCCGGCGCGCCGAACTCGCAGCCACTGCTGAGGAGCGTTTGCACGCTGCCGAGGCGCGCGCGATTCGCGCTGAGGCGAACATCGTCGAAACGTCAGTGATGCAAGAACGACTGGCAAAGTTGGAATACCTCGAAAAAGATTGGCAAGCGGTGATGGCGCGCGTGTCCGACGCCAAATCTCCCTCTGAACTCGCGCGCCGTTTGGTGACACTCGAGAAACAATTAACCGCGCAAGCGGGCGATCAAGGCACGATGATGTCCGACCTCGCGCAAACCAAGACAAATTTAGACACCGCCAATCGACGAGTGATTGAATTAGAAGATAAATACAAGGCGGCAGAGTTGGCGGCGACGCACGCGACGCACGCGTTGGCGAAAGCCGAACGTCAAGTCGAGCTCTTGACGAATGAGATTGATGGATTGAATAGAATCGTGAAATCGTACGAAGACGAAGGCGCGGCGGCGGCAAAAGTCAGTTCTAAACGCGAACAAGACACCTCGGCGGCGGATAAAAAGCGTGTCATCGAACTTGAAGGTGAGCTTGACAAAGCCAAGGCGCGCGTCGCGGCGCTGGAAAAGGCGTCGGCAACCGCCGCCGCCGCAACCGCCGCTGCCGCTGCTGCTGTTGTGCCAAGTGACACATCCGCGTTAGATGCGCGCATTGAATCCCTCGAAGCGGAGCGCTACGAGTTAGAATTACGCCTGAACAGAGGCGAGTTTAACCCGCAAACGACCAAGGTGTTGCATTTCAAGGCGAATCCCGTCACCATGGCGGGGATGAGCGCGCTCGCTAAAGAAGCCGAAGAGTTACGAAGCGAAGCCACGGGATTGCGCGAAGCCATGCAAAAGCTCAAAGATGGCACAGTGACGTCTGGTGCTGAAGCCGATATCGCTGTTTTACAAAGCAAAGTGGCCGAATTACAAAAGCGAGAACAGCGGCTCATGACGGTGTTCCGACGTCAAATTCGCGTCTTCCGCGAGGCGTGTCACAAAATTTTCGGCTACAACATCGAAATGACCGAAGGTGAGGACGGCAATGCCACATTCAAGCTCACCTCGGACTACGCCGTGAAATCAGACGACACGTTCATCTTCAAATTTGATGATAAGGCGAGCGAAGTCTCCCTCGTGCCGTCCCCATTCGTCCAAGTATCAGATATCAAACGCTCCGTCGAAACCTTTGTCGAGCGCTGCAAATCCATTCCAGCGTTCATCGGTAACCACACCGTGGAAATGTTCAACAAGCACAACGATGAGTAAATGCTGGGCATCACACATCGCAACGTGCGATAGAAATCGCGCTGTAATAACAGATAAAGTTGTACACCCACGCGACTTCACTCCTCGCCTCGCGCCTCAACCAACCCAATCGGTATGGCTCACGCGAGCACTGCGTCTACGCTTACTACCCTACGCGCCGCCGTAGTCGCGCGGCGTACGGTACGAACGCCGTTCGCGCCTGTCGTTGCGCATCGCGGCCCGTCAACCGTCGCCGCGCGCGCGTTTTCGTCGTCAATTGTCGATCGATCGAGTGATGACGAGGCATCGGCAGCTCACGCGCCTACGCGCCGCGCGGCGCTCGCGTCGATGATGGCGTTGAGCGCGGCGGCGGTATTGACACCCACTGGTGCGTCGCACGCCGCGTACGGTGCGGCACCGACGTCGGCGGCGGACGACGATGAGGAGATTACTTGGTCTGTCTTTTATGGCGCCGCAGCTCCCCCGGCGACGTACGGCTCGCTGGGCGGTACGACCAAGTCTGCGGCGAAGTATTCGTACGACGTGGCGAGTAACTGGAAAGAGGAACCCACGACAAAGGTTGAGAAAGGGTCTGGTGGGCAAGACTCGAGATGGGTCAAGCGCGGTTCGAGAGGTGAAGAGAAGGCGTATCTGTTAACGCTCAACCCGGCTGGGCAGGATGGCGCGAGCTTTGAGCTCACCGAAGCGGCGCTGCAGGCGGTCGCAGGGGCATTGAGCGAAATGCAAGATGCCATCGCCAGCGGGCGCGTGACGAGCTCAAAGTCTACCGAGGATGGGCGCACGTACGCGACGTACAACATCGATTCTGACAGAAAGTATACGGTTAAGATTGCCATCGACAACACTGGGCGTATTTTTGCCTTCGTTGTCACCGCGCCGGCGTCGCAATTCAACAAGGATAAGAAGGTTCTCGACCGCATGGTGAGTTCGTTCAAAATCTACACCAGCGTCTCGCAGTTTGTCTAAGTATTCAGTTGTAGTATTACAGGAAACGCGCTAAATGTACAACATGTTCGCTAATCTAATCGCCTAGACAAGTCCATGGGCGCGTAATCTATCGTGGAATCAACACGAAGCGGAACGTCGTGTAGACCGTACTTGTCGCACATCGCATCGGTGAGAAAAGTGCCGGCGACGACGTGCGTTTGCGCCATGCGCTTCATTCGCCAGTGCCTCGTCGTCGCTGGATCATCCAGCGTCGCACAGCATCGTTTTGGCGCGGTGAGTGAAATGAGTAAATTCGGCATGAACACGAGTTTGCCATCGTCCGCGTCACACCCATCAACGTTCCATCCAGACGGAATGTCAATGGCAACCGTGTATAGAGCGCGCTCATCGGCGTCGGCGCACGCGCCGTTCGTCGCCGCCGTCAAGCAGTTCATGACGTCAATGAACGGCGCGCGCACGTCACCTTTGAATGAAAAACCAAACAATGCGTCGACAAAACACGTCACATTCGTCGCCGCATCGCCATGCACGTGTCGCTCGAGCGCGTCGACGACGAACGCTTCGTCAACAAACTCGATGTTCGTCTCCGCCTCGCACTCCGCCTTCAACATCGCATACAACGCGCTCGAGCCCGGCCCTTTGGGATACCAAACCTTCACATTCACCCCTTCTAGCGCCGCGCGCGCGAGCGTCACCGCGAGCACCAGCCCATCGCCGCCGTTATTCCCCGGTCCGCAGAGCACGCAAAACATCCTATGCCCGAGCGCCTCGCCCGCGCGTTCAACCACCACGCGCCCAGCCTGCGCGCCCGCCCGTCGCATCAACGCCTCCAACGACTGTTTCTCGCACCGCACGCCCGCGAGCAAGTCCTGATCGAGCGCATACGCCTCTTGCGCGCTCAAAAAGCGTCCACGATAGGAGGCGCACCCATCACCATTCGCCATCGCCATCGCCATCGCCGCCGTCACCCGTCGCCTCACCGGACGCGCGCGCGCACCGCCGACGCGCGCTCGATGCGCGCTCGCCCGTGCCGTCGCCGCCGCGACCGATGTCGTCGTCGCCGCCGTCGCCGTCGTCGTCGTCGCCTTCTGTCGTCCCGGCGCCGGCGCCCGCGGTCTCCGACCCCCTCGACGCACCAATCATTAACTCAAGCCTCTGGTCACGATCGGTCAATATCCACTATGCAGTGGGGACGCATACCTCCTGGTCACGATTGGTCGTTCCACCCCAGTGGAAAGTTTCGCGCGCGACCGCCGCATCGCGCCACAACCTCACGCCGAGACTTCACGAAACAATGTCCGATTCCGAGCACGAAGTCGAAACCTTCGAAACCGCCGATGCGGGTGCGTCGCACACCGTCCCCATGCAAGCCGGTTCGGTTCGTAAGGGTGGTTTCATGGTGCGTACGACGCGATGCGATGCGATGGGATGGGATGCGATGCGATGCGATGCGATCCTTCGCGGCGCGTGATTCGCGCGCGTATGGACGCGCGCGCGACGTGCGGATGGGGGCGTACGCGCGCGATATGATTGGTGTAAAATGTTTGCGTGCGTTGCGTCGGGATGTATGCGTGGGAGCGCCGCTCGGGGGCGTCGTGACGCGCGGCGGCGATGGGATCGGCGAAAACCCTGGTGGTGGTGTGGGTGGAGGTTTCTGAATGCGCGCGCGTTCGCGGGCGCGTTCGCGCGATGACGCGCGTTCGTATCGCGCACATCTTATGCGATGAAGACTGACGAGTATGAATGTGTATGAACGCACGACACGCAACGCACAGGTCATCAAGGGTCGCCCCACAAAGGTGATTGAAGTCACGACGTCTAAGACGGGGAAGCACGGTCACGCGAAGTGCCACTTCACCGCGTTAGACATTTTCACCAACAAGAAGGTTGAAGAACTCGTGCCGGCGTCGCACAACCTTGAAGTGCCGATTGTGAACCGTGTTGAATACACGTTGCTCGACATTGATGAGGATGATCACATGTCCCTTATGGATGAAAAGGGAGACACGCGTGAAGATCTCAAGCTTCCGGGCGGCCACGCCGACGCGGACAAGTTGGCTGATGATCTCCGCGCCGCGTTCGACGAAGGCAAGGAAGTTTCCGTCACCATCTTGTGCTCCATGGGTATTGAACAAGCGCACGCCTTGAAGGAAATCAACAACTAAGTTTGTTTTTTTGTCTTCATATCGTCGTATCCCGTAGACTACATGTGGGGAACCGCGCGCGCGTCGCCAAATGCGCGCGCGCTCGGTAACTCTCTAGCCTTCTCAATTACACAAAACAACGTTGTCAATATTAATAAACGCAAATATTGAAATTCTCTTTGCAAGGCTAGCCGCACGTCGCGCGCATGTCACGTAACGTTGCGTGACGCCGCTTTGAGCGACCGAACCAATCCAACCACCTCTCGCGCGGACGCCACACACCGCGACGGACGCATCGACCATAGTCGCGCGACGCGCGCACACGCGCACACGCACACCATTTTATAGCGCGATGTTTCGGCGCTCGCGCGCGCGCTCCATGCGCCGCCGCGAGTGAGCGCGCACGCAGTTGCACGCCATGAAGCCGCGGGCAAACTTCCACGCGCGTCGGCGCCTTCGCCTCATCGCAGGCGCGCTCGCGCTTTTCGCGAGCGCGCACGTGGTATTTGCAGCGTATGACATCCTAGATTGTCACGCGCACGGCGTGGTGAGCACGCTCAACGGCGCAGGCGTGGTTGGATATCGGAATGGACGGTTTGAAAAGAGCTTTTTGGACTCGCCGAGCGGCGTGAGTTGTAACACCACCAAGTGTTACGTGACGGATACCGGCAACGATGTCATACGCGTGATAGATTTGACAAAGAGTGAGATTGTGAATTTTGCGGCGAATGATGCCGGTACGGCGGGGTTTGTAGATGGTAAGGCGTTGGCGTGCGCGGCGAGCGGAGAGACGCAGGCGTTGTTCAACGCACCGCGAGGCATCGAGCTCGTACCCGCGTCGTCGTCGTATTATCCTGGTCATGTGCTCGTTGCAGACACTGGTAATGGTGCAATTCGACTCATTGCGGATGGCGATGTGACGACGATTACATCGTCTTCGGCGTCCGCTCCGCTCGATTTGGCGCTGGATACGTCGGATGGAAGCGTGTACGTGGTGAGTTCGGGCACGAATGACGTCAAGAAACTCGCCTATGGCGGGTCAACTCTCACGGTGTACGCTGGTAGTGTCGCCGAATTCGTTGACAGTGCGACGGCCACGAGTGCGAGATTTAGCGCTCCAGAGGGCGTGGCTATTGATAGCGCCAATCGCAAGTTGTACGTTGCCGACACGGGCAACCACGCGATTAGAGAGATTGATCTGTCCAGCGGAGCTGTGAGTACGATCATGGGTGATGGCACCGCATCATCCAGTGGGACAGTGCTCAATCAAAATGGTTTGCTCAGCACGCCAGCGAGGCTCAACTATCCATCTGGGATTACGTATGCGTACGACAGCGATTTGAGCAGCGGAGTGCTCATGATAACCGAGCGAGGGACGCATCAAGTCCGGCGACTAATTTTGACAGATTCCACGGCGTCAAATGCGGCGACAATAACAACAGTATCGGGAAGCTACACGGGTACGTCTGGATTTCGCGACGACGTCGTCGGTTCTGGTGCATTATTCAACACGCCGCGTGGGATTTCTGGCATCACTGGCAACGTATTCTTTGTCGCTGATTCTGGGAATCACGCCATTCGAAAGGTAAAACTCGAGTCACCGGTAGATGTGACGTTTACCATGCAATCTGTGGCGAATATAGAAAAGACAGTAGAGAGTCACGACCTAGTTATCGAAGAGTATGGTGCGTATTCGGTGAACGGACCTCCATACAATGAAACAACGCACTTTGCCGGCGTTTTGACGTATTTAGGCGAAGTTCATGAGCTTGTCATGTGCGCGTACCCATCGGTGGAGTACTTCGTGCACTTTGAAGGATCGATGCAAGCGACTGTGAAAGATTCGAATAGTTATCTGTACATCGGCTACACCGGTAAAACAGTTGAAGATAGTTTATCGCGCACGTTCACGTTGCGTGGACCTGGGTGCACTGACTTAGATGCGCCCAACTATAATCCATATGCTACGAGTGATGATGGATCGTGCGTATCTGGCGTGAAACTACTATTTTCCGTCAGTGTCACTGGCGTCGTTGACCATGCGGTGTACGAGTTTGAAGGCCCTGGATTTTATGTATCTGACTCATACGAGAGCGGCAGCGGTGAATCGGGATTTGATCAAGCCGATGAGATTGAGTTTGTCGCGTATCCTGGCGCGATATACACCGCAAACTTCTTTGGCGCGTTGAACGCTTCACTGACCACTGTTTCAGGGCAGAGTGGCTTGGGCGCAACGTCGATTACGTATTGGACGTACACATCTGCCGATGCTAACGCCATAACTAGCAAACGCGTGCGCGTGATAGGACCGGGTTGTACGGATCCGTCGTACGTAAATTACGACCAATATGCAACTACTTCGGATGAAGTCAACGCTTGTACTTTAGGGGTCACAATTCGAGTTGAACTCAATGCTAGTGCATCCGCGGCGTCCTGGTATGACTTTGGCTCAATCGTGAGCGAGACGCCGGCGCTCGCTTCGACGCTGGATGGTATTTCATTAGACAACGCAACGCATGAGTACGTCGCAGAAGTGACTGTGCAGCCTGGTGTTTACGAATTTAAATCGTACGGTGCGGTTTCAGCATCAGTGGAAGCATACGATGGAGCAAATCTCGTATCTCTAGCCTCGTGGACTGGTGATACGCCATCGCTTCAAGTTGATGAGTATGGTTTGACGAGCACTACTCTCTACTCGAGAAAATTAACCTTTGTACCGAGCACATACTCGCCCCGCATTTCGGGTGGAGTACTGAGCTACATTGGTGGCCTCATGGATGCTGATGACGGCGTTTCGAGTATTAATTTTCCAGAGGGCTCTATAGCATGGGGTACATCGATGACTGCTTCCTTCACAAAACTTGCGATAAGCGCGTCGACAGAGAGCACTTGGTGGTACACGTGGAATGTTAACCTCAACACGCCATACGCATTAGTGTTGACGCCAAACGCGTTTCGACTCTCAAAGTCAGCAACGCTGAGTATTACGTACGAGACTTCGCAAGTGCCATCTGCCGAGGGCAATGAAAACTTGGTGATTGTTAAATCGAAAGACGGGACGACGTCATCTGCCATGGCGTTGAATGGAGCGACGTTTGACGCGAGCACGGGCAAGGCTACTTTCCACATTGATAGCTTTGGTGGATTCAGCGTGGCGTATAGACCAACAATCAGAAGCGTCACGCCTCCACGCGGATCGCTCGATGGTGGCGACACAGTCACCATCGACGGTGTCGACTTTTCTTCGATTTCAACGCTGAATACGGCGACGACGTATCAGAAGTGTCGCTTTGGTAACTCGTTCATGACGGCTACTACCGTGGCATCAGCGGATGTCCGCACGACATTGGCTGGATCTGATAGCTCAGTGACTGGGGTTAAATTAAACGCCGTCTCTTGTCCTTCGCCAACGCTCTTATACGCAGGATATACCACGATTGAGTTTCACAACGTCGAAAACTTGATGACGAGCGAGAACAGTACTTTTGTGTTTCTGCAAACGGCGACTCCGAGTATTCTCGCATTAGCACCCAACGAGGGCGAGGTATCAGGTGGTGCCGTCGTACATGTCTCTGGTAACTTTCTAAGGGCGGGTGCGGTGGCTAGCGACTGGGAAAAGTACGACGCGGACACGACATTTTTCCATACCAGCGGTCCGACGGTTTTGTCTTGCGCCTTTGGCTCGACCGCATCGCGTGGCGTCGCGGTATCATCAGCGTTGGCAATCGTTGAAGCTCCACCTTCTGCGTCTCAAACGACGACTTCGCTTCGTCTAGGGGACACCGCGTATCAAACGTCGGGTTATGGCGCTTTCTCGTACGTCGGCGATGTCGTGGACGTATTCACGACGGCGAACACCGTAGACACTACCGGGGAAGGTGGAGTTGTTGTTTCTGTCGACAGAGCTGTCGACGCATCGGCCACAAAACGATTGTTATTTGATCAGTGGAGGTGTCTATTTGGCACAATAAGCGTCGCAGCGAGGCGCGAGGTTGATGGTGATTATAGTTGCGTATCGCCGGCGATTGCGAGCGGTTCATCCGTTGACGTGAGGTTTGGTGGAAGCCTTGGGGAAGGATCAAAAGTTCTTGGCCAGCACTCAGCGCCAACAATTTCTAGTACGTACGTTGATTCCATCGTCGATGTCATCGGCACGCCTTCGGCTATTGAAACGTTGAAAACGATCGAACGTGAACTGTCTCCGTTATTTTGGGAACCGCTCAAGTGGATTTCAACCGCCCACGCGCTTGTCTCAACTCCTGGAGGAGATTTCACGGGTACAGGTCAGGGATTCGGGCACGGAACGAGTGGCATGGCTAACTGTACATTTACCACCGATGCCGGCGTTGTAACGACGCGAGTCGCGGTGATAGTGTCGTCGGCGCTCGTGATTTGTGAAGCACCCGCGGTCAGCGTCACAACGGCGTTTGCATTGGTTGTGTCAAATTCCATACAATCTTCAGCTGGATCGTCTAGAACATCTCTATCGCCTTGGTTTGACGCCACGACGCGCACGCACGACATCACCACGGAGTTCGTTGACGATTGGATACCGTCTGAGGTATCCGCCAGCGGAGGCGTCTACGTTCTTCCGAGTGGAAGCGTTGCATCACCGACGTCTTTGACGACGTGCTACTTTGGTGTGTCTGAGTCAACCAACTTCTCGAGCTCGCTCGGGTGCTTGATCCCTCGCGCTATCGCTCCCGGGTTCGTGACTCTCGCCATAGGATCGTCAACCACATCTGCTCTTGATTTTACAAGTCAAATTTTAGTCGTGCCACCTCTGCGAGCGCAAAAGGTGTCGCCGTACTTTGTTAATGGTGACGGTGGCGCCATCTTCGAGTTTACCGGTTTAGATTTGTACTCTCCTCCTGGGAGTCAATCGCCAATATACTGTGGATACAAGGAGTCAGGCACTGTCCTTCCAGTCGAATATGTGTCTTCCGCTTTGGTGAAATGCGAGAGCATAAAAGACAGCGGCACGTATGGTTTTAGAAACGTCATCGTGGGTCGAAGAGACGATCTCGAAGGCGCGCTGCAACTCGAGTTGTCTGCATCGCCAAATACCACAACCCTTGTAGGTTTAGTTGGTACTTTTGGCGTGCAGCAATACAGCACACCCACGGTGACATCGATTTCGCCGTCGGGCGCCTCGGCGAGAGGCGGAATGATTGTCGGCGTCACGGGCGCAGAATTTCACATCGCCAGTGGTGCCGCCAGGTGTGCGTTTGACTCAATCTTCGTCACCGCGGCAGTGTTCAACTCCACCTACGTAGAGTGCGTCTCCCCAGCATCTTACCCGATGAGAACGTACGCGTTCACAATCTCAACATCTGGAACGGCGGCGCAACGCACGCTCGACGCGGGATACCGCTATGCAAACGGCACAAGCCTCACATTCGCCGTCTTCTAGCGCATGCATCCATGACACTGGATGTGATGCATATATATATAGTCATCGTCTTAGACACACATAGCGTAGTTAGCGCGCAGTCGATCGCTTCGAATTGCGTTGTATCATCAGAACGCGACGTAAAGTCCCGCGCACCTGTGTCGCGTCCCGCCTCACTTCTCAGCACGCGCACCCACCCTCGCGTGCACGATGGCGAATCCGATGACGAACATTTGCGCAAACTTTGACCAAGTTGGTCAGGTACGTTCTCGTGTCGCGCGACGCCGGTGCCCCGCGCGCGCGCCCGCAAAAGGGCACACGCGCTCAGGATTAATCGCACGAGAGCACAATGCGCGCGATGACGCCCTTTCGCACGCGCATCCTGACATTTCTCGCGTCTTTTCGCGCACACAGGCGTTTGCGCAACACTACTACAACACCTTCGACGCCGATCGTTCGCAACTCGGTCCGTTATATAACGACACGTACTCCATGTTGAACTTTGAGCACTCCAACGAGCGCCCGGGGCAATACAAAGGCAGCGCCGCGATTGTGGAAAAGCTCAAGTCTCTGCCATTCCAGCAAGTGAAACATCGCGTGGTGACGTTAGATACCCAACCATCGCCAAACGGTGGCGTTGTCGTCGTGGTGTGCGGTGATTTGTTGATTGATGGTGAACAACACGCGCAAAAGTTCAGTCAAACGTTTCAACTGATGCCGACGGAAGCCGCCGGGTTGGCGCCGGGGAGTTACTTCATTTTCAACGATATTTTTAGATTGAACGTGGGATAATTCTACACATCACATCAATAGAAACACTATAGCTTTTTTGCTCTCTTGTAAGTTTTCGCGCGGTCGCGCGTACAAACGATCAAATCAAACACTTTTCACTCGCAGTCGCCGCAAGCTGTACTCGCTGTACTCGCAGAGCTCGCAGAGCCATTCACGCCAGCATCAAATCGCCGTGCGTCCAGACAAGCACAAATCAACTTTTTCTAGTAAATTGGCATTCTCCAACGCCGCGGCGACGCGCTCTTTATCGTTCAATTGCTTATTCACCGCGCGTTCGCTCGCGTGCATCCCAGGCGCGATGCGGACGTCAACCTTGAAACGCCGCGGTAAAACTCTGAGGAGCTTGACACGAATGCTCAATCCGATGAGCGTAGCCATGGAACAGTGAGGTACTGTTGGAGTGAATTCTACTTTGATCCGACATTTTGCGTCGTCGACGGTGATTGCGTCGGGGTTTACTACGTTTAACTGTACCGAGGCGAACGCGGGCGTCAGTCGAGACGCTCACCTTTCATCGCGCGCCTGCATCGCGCGCGCGCGATATCGCTACGCACACGAAGACATGCAAGCACACGCGCACGTTCAACACGCACCTGCTCTAGACTATACGGGTGCTCGGGATCATTAATGTCCCGAACGTGCTCAAAAATTTCCTCGGCATCGAACGCGTCGCGCACAGACTCATCTCCTTCCGCGCGGCGTCTCGCGTTCGCGCTCGACGACGACGCGCGCGCGTGAATCACCGGCACTGGATTGATGAATCGTCCACCGTCGTCGTCGACGTCGTCGTCCTCGGTGTCCATCGCCTGGGCGGCCATGGCGCGCGCGGTCGAGTGCGGTGAAGCCTGAAGCCTCTCCACTTCTTGCCTCGCGCCCGTTCGCGCGCGCACCAGAAACCGAGAGGCATTGCGCGTGCGATGTCGATCTCGATGCGTTCAAGCGCGAGCGCGAGCGCGAGCGCGAGTGCGAGTGCGCGCGCGGTGGCATCGACGCGACGCGATGGTCTGAGTAAATTTGCGTCATCATCAAAGGCGCATAGAAATTGGAGCGTGCGGTGCGCGGCAGCGTCGGTAGACGCAGGCGAGTGCTCGACAAACGACGCGCGCGATGGATTCGATGTCGAGCACCGCACGGGGCGATATGAAACGTCGACGCGGCGTCATGCGTTGGTGGGTTTGGCCGCGCTCGGCACGTGGACTGCGCGAGACGCTCGCGCTGCGGATGACGACAGTGACGCGCAAATCGCGGATGCCGTGCGCGGTAACGACGTCAACGATGATGCATCATTGACACCGTACATAGATACGAAGTTTGCGTTCGAGTTGAAGTATCCTTCGTCGTGGGTGGTGGCGTCAAAGCCGGGCGCGCAGGCGTTGTTTAAGAACCCAGACGCAAAGTACAGTAACATTGGCGTAACTGTATCGCCAGTGACGATTAATTCGCTCACCTCGTTTGGAAGCGTGACAGAAATTGGCTCAAAGCTCGCGGAGGCTGAGAGTAAGAAGGAGAGCACGATACCTGGAGGAGTGTACGTGTTGAGCGAAAACGAACGCGTCGGGCCAAAATCGGGGGCGACGTTTTACGATTACGAGTATCGTTTAATCACGACGCATGGTAACAAACGTATTTTTACGTCGGTGACTATTGTGGACAGTACGCTCTACATTCTCAATGCGCAAGTGTACGAGTCAACTAATCCAGAAAATCCAACGGATGAGCAAAAGGCGTTTGATGAGGAGAATGCGGCGTTGTATCGGCGCGTGGGCGCGACGTTTGACGCCTCCAAGCGTATTTTCGATTGATGAATAAATTTCTACAACTTAGCTACCGGTACATTGAATTAAACTCAAGACTATTATTCTGGCGCACACTCGACAAATCCCTTGGCAGTGTCGTAGTACCACCACTTAAAACGGTCGGTGAACAAACGCTTGACGTGTGAATACCAAAGATTGGACGCCTCGCAAAAGTACATGTCGTGCTCGGCATCATAAACATATCCTTCAGGTACGGGTGCCGGCGCACACGCTTGCGCACGTTCGACCAACTCACGTTTCTCCGCGATGTTTCCCTCGACGCTTCCTCCATGGGATTTGATGTAGCACTTTAGTTTGCTGACGTTCATTGACGAAAAGTCGATACCAGACGCCTTTGCAGGTTCTTCTACCTTTGCCTTCTTCGATTGCGGTTCGATTGCTGGCGCTGATACATCGGCTTCATCGTCGTCACTATCGGCGAACATGTCTTTGGTACCGGCATCGTTGGTAATTACTGGTGGCGCGTATAACGCCGCCGCCCGCTCGAACGCCTCCTTTTGAAAAGTATACACTTCATACTCTCCATTACTCATCAACGCACTCGACAGCTCAGTCAAAGTGTCGAACGCCTTCTTTTCTTCCGCACGCATTACTTTTGGCGGCTTTTGCGGCGCTCCTCGACCCTTTCTATTGTCAGTCTTTCCGCCGCCGAGTCGCTTCAAAGCGCCGAGCACCGTCTCGCCTGGTTTCAAATACGCCGCAATATCTCGCTGCATATCTGCAATTTCTCTCGAGCTCATCGCCTTGGCGTTCTCCTCCTCTTCTAAGATTGCCGTGCTACGCTTAATCGCGCCCGTGGCGAATCTCTCGTCTACTTTTGCATCCTTTTCCAACCACAAGTCGGTTTCATCCTTCTCCTCGGCGTACTCTACGTAGTTGCCGTCGTCATCAAAATATCCCTCTTTACGTTCTTGCTCCAAATTGAACGGCTCAAACTTCTCACCATCATCAATTGCGTCACCCGTTACCGCTTCTTCAGCCTGCTCGACGCTCTCTCTCGCGTCGACGTCGTCCGCGTCGCGCATGTTTGCCGCCATCTCTGACCTCAACAATGCGCGCTTCTTTGCCGCACCTTCGGCTTTAAGCGCTAAATCCTCGTCGTCGTCGTCGATGTCCGCGAAGGCGACCTTTTTACCACTACTCTTGTCGTCGTTCGCTCGCGGTTTGTCGTCATCAGAATCGTTGCCGCTTGGGAGCACCGTCGCGCGCGCGTCAGAAGATTTCTTCTTTGAGCGCGCGTCTTGCGCGAGTACGTTGGCGACGAGTTCGGCGGTCGACCCAGGGGCGTGCGCCGGAGCATCATCGTCTGAGTCTCCTTCGCCGTCGCCCATGCGCGATGGTTTGCGTTTCATCGCGAGGCGTGCGGTGGTATGAGGTTTTGATTTTACTATCAACGTGTTGTTAAATATTTTACAACGCAGCTTTCTATGCTCGAGCGCGCTCCATCGCGCGCTCATCTCATGCATCATCCGCGGTTCTATTTCCACGTGATGAGCGCGTTGAAAAACTCATCGTACGAGAGCGAACCGTCGCCGTCAGCGTCAAAGACGGTAAAGACTACGTCGATGAGTTCGTCGCTCAAGCGCTCGCCGGCGACGCGCTTGGCGAGTGATTTGAACTTGGACCTGGTGATTTCGGTACCCGCTTCGTCGAGCTCTTTCATTCGTTTTTGGAAGTTCGTGCCTCCATGTTTGGCGATGCGCGCAAACGCGAGGAAGTCATCACGCTTGATACGTTTCTTTGATTCGTATCCAGGAAGTTTCTTCACGGCTTCGAGAAAGCGTGGCAAAACATCCATCTTTGCTTGGCAAACTAAAGAGTACCCAAAGTCTCTGAGCGTGACTGTGTTAGTTTTGTTTGTATCGTAGTGCGAGAACTCCAAATTATCCATCTCTTCTCTCAAAGAGCTCAAGAACTTGTTGAACTTTGCAAGCGTCAACGTCTTGTTACGCTTGGGCGTGAACAGGTAGTCCAACAACCCGTCGCCAATCTCGTCCAAGTTTTTCACGCCCGTTTTCAACCCCGTGCGCAAACCCGTGGCGTTTGTTTTAGACTTTCTCATCGATGTCATCATGCACACGAATTCATCCGCATCCAAGTACCCGTTGCCATCCGCATCAAACTTATGAAACGTCACGTTGGCCGTCTCGCGATCAATCGTGAGCAACGTGTGAAAGAACAAAAACTCCGAGAAATCAATCAATCCATTGCCATCGGTATCGAACAGCTCAAAAAGTTGACTCTTCAGCGGCTCATGCGATTCCTCCGCGGCTGTCATCTCCCCGTGTAAGTGTCCAGCGCGCGTTTCCGTAGACCCGACCGCCGGGTGCAACGGCAACAACGCCCGCACGAGGTCGCTCAACGTCATGTACGTCCCGCTCGACTGCTGCTCGCTCGCAAAGTAATCAAACACCTTCTCAAGTGGTGAAAACGAACGTAAACGTTTCTCATAGCTAAAGAATACATCTTGCTTGTATTCTTTCGACAGACCAAGCGATGCTTTCGAGAGAGCTCCGCCGTAGAATTCCTTGCGCGCGAGCGCCCAATCCTCCCATGATTCTTTCGGCGACGACGCGGGGCCGTACGTGCTATCGACGTAGTACGCCACGCCTCCGAACCCACTCAATGTGATGATGGTTCTCACGAGCGACGACGATCCAGACGCGCGCTCATCGGCGTACGCTCGCGCGGTGGCTGAAAACTGTTGCGCGCGGCTCGCGTGCGCATTCGAATGCGCACCGCCGTGTCGCGGCCGAAGCGCGCGCGAGGACGCGCGGAGTGCCTGCCGAAACATGCCCGTGCGTTACCTTGCGCCTGGGTGCGCCTGGGTTCGGGGTCGCGATGCGCGCGTGCGCCGAGGTGTGCGGCGGATGGATTTGGATCACCTGTTGGCTCTCTCGCGCGGCGTTTGGGACGAGGCGCGAATGCCGCGACTAAAACATTGCGTAATGGTGATACAAATGAGAAACTACCTAGAGTTTACGCACGCGATGGGGCTCTGGAATCAAAGCCTTGGTACGCGCGAGCCTGGCGATGCAGACGAGCTTGTTATCGATCGATATTGATGGATCCGCGAGCTCGAGGACGTCGGCGCGCACGGTGCGCCATTCATTTTTGGAGAACAACCCGTGGTAGCGTTGAAGCGCCAAATAGAGGGAATTCAAGGCGTAAATCAACATACCTTGCTGCACTGATCGCCGTTCGGCGATTTTAAGGTTGCATAGCGCGCGCTCGGCTTCGGCGAGGAGTAAACGCATTTCTTCGCGTCGTTTCGCGCGTCGACGATGAAACGTCATGGAGAGGTACGCCTTGACGGCGACGACGGAGCTGTACATCGCGAGCGCGGCTGGAAAGCACGCCATCAATGAAAAGTTCAACCGATTGGCGCGCATGATTTGGTCCATTTGCATCAACGCGTTTTCCATCTCAACCTTCATGACTTGTGTTTGTAAAAGCAGTAATTGCATCAAGTCGCCCGCGAGCATATTTGTCAACGGCGACTTGAGCTCCTCTTCGACGCGCGCGGTGACCAGACGCATCGGGTCGGGCTCGGGTTTCTTCTCCTCCCCTGCGACGTGTTCTGAGCCACCGACAGATTTATAGGCGCGATAAAGCGATTCGGAATACCCCGGACGCGACGCTTGCTTGGTGTATTCTTCGAGCATGCGTTCCAACGACGCCTTGCTCTCCTCCAACAATTCGTTGGCGTCGTCTGGGCGGTCAGAGACGAAAGCCGCGCGAAGTTCATCGCGCAACTCTTTCACCGGGTCGCGCAGATTTGTTTTCCAAAACGAACGAATGGCCGCTTTACCGGCGGCGATCAGTTCATCCAATTCCGTGCTACCGCAGAGGTGACTGCGTCGAATTGTCATGTACGCGGCGGCAGCGACGAGCGAGCCACCCGCGGCGTAGAGCATCCAACGCCTCACATGCTTGCTTGGTTTCGCGTGTAGCGCGAGAGCTTCGTGCGAAGCATCGCGCACGACCGTCCACTGCGCCTCCACGCGCTTCAAACCTTGCCAGAGCGTGTCGTTTACCTTTGGCAATGGAAGATTCTCACCATCCACGCGAATTTGCTGCCGAAATCGATGCGTGACTTCGCCGTCAATCTTGGTCAAATCCATGCTCGCTAATCGCTGTAGTCGACTCGTTGGACGCTTTGGGTCCGTCGCACTGGGCGTAAATGGTCCCTGTCGATCACCATCGACGCTCGCGCGCGGCGACCGCGGTGTGGGTTCGGGTAAATCCGGCATGAAATCCCGTCTCAACCCGGGAAATCCCTTCAACGCCTTTGACAATAATTTCGGGCTCTCGGCGTTAATCGTCACCGTGCTCACCACTCGCTGTAAATCTCCAACCTTCTTTTTACTCTGCTTGGAGTACTTTGCGACTTGTTCTAAACACTCGAGCAATCCATTCGTGGCTGTCATCAACGTCTCGCGCGTATCTTCTCTCGAATGCGACGTCCCCACCGCGTTGGCGATGGCGTCGGCGTGATGGTGCACCTGCCCGACGACGCTCGCCAAGCTCATCTGCAGCTCAGAAAGAGCATTGACGCGCCCATCGATGATGACGCGCGCTGACGCGTTCGGCAACGCAAACCTCGCTGGTTTCCCAGACACTCCAGCGGAGACGTGACACCAAAAACGATACGCTCCGTCTCGCGCGAGCGCGCAGAAATTTCTCGGCCCGGTTTGCGTCAGCAAAAACCGCGCCTGCCCGTGTCGTCGATCTCGAACGAGTTCCCAAAAATTTAACGACCTCGTAGCGACGTGTAAATCAGTGAGCAATTCTCTCGATATATCCTGCGCAAAGAATAGCGTGGCGCGCGCGGCGTGTCCCAAGTCGCTGTCTTCGGCGGCGGTTTCCGCCGAACCCGCGTCGCCGTCGAGCGCCGCGCTCACCGCGAACGCATCGCGCCACCACACCGCGCTCGCCCCGGTGCGCCCATCCTTATCGAAGAACACCGGTAGAGACTTCACGGCGTGCGACGACGACGACGACGACGCCAGCGACGTCGCTGCGCGCTTTTGAACTTCGCGAGCCACGTCCCAAAACGACCTCAGCATCTTTGACGCCGTCGAGCGCTCTTCGATGACTTTATGCACCGCGTCGCGGAACAGCGCGCGCTTGGGGGTGTCCGCGCTCGTCGGCGATGTCGTCGCCGACGTCCGCGTCGGCGGCGCGTCGGCGCTGGCGTCGTCGGGCATGGCGCCGACGACGTGGAGCCAGCGCTGACGTGCGTCAGCGACTGACGCGCGCGGGCTCTCGCGGCATGTCGCTCGATGCGGCGCCGGTGGCGCTCGCGGACCGCGCGTACGGGACGCTCGCGCGCGTTCGCGTCGCGTGCAACGCGCCGTTGCGCCCGAGCGCGCGCGCGCCCGAGCGAGCGCCGCCAATGTTGAGCGATAAAGTGCGCATCGCGGGCGCGTGCGCAGAGATGGAGTACGAGGATTTTATCGCGCGAGAGGGCGTGGCGCGCGCGTTGGGGGAGCATTTGTGCGAGCCATTGATTGTTCGCGGTGGGGCGGCGATGTGGGGCGCGCGTGAGTGGACGCTGGAGGGCATGGTGAGGGAGTTTGGGGAGTGGAGGTGCGCGACGCGGGTGAACGCTTCGTCGACGCCGACACGCCACTTTATGTACGTCGAGAGCGCGCATGCGGATGTCGTTCGTGGAGTTTTCGATGCGCCGTCAACGACGGAGGTTATCCCATTCGCTGCGGCCGTGGCGCGGGTGTTGAGGTGGCATGGGAATGGTGGGTACGTGCAGAGCGACGCGTCGGATGAAATGGCGGCGATGTGTCGAGGCGGCATGACCCAGCTGTTTGCATCCGTTCCTGGATGGCGAGAGAGTCAAAAGCAGCGGCTGTGGCTAGCCCTTAGTGGAAGCGTGTCAACCATGCATTTTGATGCGTCGATTTCGACGCTCACGCAGGTGAGCAAGGGGAGTAAACGTATGTTGTTGTACCCGCCAGACGCTTTACGG
>Ga0222714_10002182_pt1 | contig 21125 bp, 17 predicted proteins | sample C33_3DmetaG_FD_165048 | JGI IMG/M metagenome (GOLD analysis project Ga0222714, IMG submission 165048) | Estuarine water microbial communities from San Francisco Bay, California, United States - C33_3D | ecosystem: Environmental > Aquatic > Marine > Unclassified | place: USA: California...
AGCCGCCACCTTGAACAACGTCTAGTAGATAATAGTTCATTGGATCCATCGACTCACTTTGGCCCATAAAAACAAAACTAACCCTATCGCACACAAAGTAGGGAGCACCGGCAAAAGCAAGAAAGTCTGGATAATAGGGTCCCATAAATAAGCCCAGACATAACGCTGCACTACAGCCTGTATAATGTTCAGTGTCTCTGGAAATAGGCTAAAAGCGATATCGCCAAAAAGAATTGATTTCCATTCCCCGACTTCAAGCCGATGAACTAGATCAGCAATACCTACTGGTACCGCAGCGAACACTACGATCAGCCCGATTATCCGACGCGTTTTAGTGCTTTGCTTTTGCAATGTTACCTATCAATTCAATCTATTTAGATCGCTAATAAGAATTTTCATGATAGCCCTTATCTAAAGCCCCCTAAACAAGCACCAAGATTTGATCCAAAACATTAACCCCACCGTAATAATTCGTGTGCTTTTCAAGGAACAGTTGAATGGTGGCTCAAGTATCAAAAATCTTCCCAATATTAATTCTTGCTTTTTTAATCGGTTTTTTGCCTGCCCGCGCAGATGATCAGACAGACATTCGAACGGTTATCACAAGTCAGACACGAGCACTTTCAGCGGGTGATGCTAGCACCGCTTTTAGCTATGCAACGCCAAATATCCAGGACCGTTTCGTGTCGCCAGAGTTTTTCATGGCAATGGTGAAAACAGGCTATTCCGCTTTGATTGGCCCGCAGAAATTTGAGGTTACGGAGATCGAAACCTCAGGCGACCAAGCCGTAGCACGCGCCCGGGTCGTAACCAGTGAAAGCAAAGTATTTATCGCCATTTATCCACTTATACGACAACCTGACGGAAGCTGGAAAATTGACGGTTGTTTCATGCAACCGATGGAAGGTAAAGCCCTTTAGAACTTTTGCTTATGTAATTTTAACCGGTTCTTCAGAGTTTTTCTGATCCTCCTGCTGTCGAGCCCACATTTCTGCATAAATTCCACTTGCTGCTAAAAGTTGCCGATGATGTCCGCGTTCAGCAATTTCTCCATCTTTAAATACTAAGATCTCATCAGCATTAACCACCGTCGACAATCGATGGGCAATCACGATTGCGGTGCGGCCTTGCGCCAGTGCATCTAACTTTAACTGGATCAATCTTTCCGTTTCCGTGTCTAGAGCGGAAGTGGCTTCGTCCAAGAGCAATATTGGCGGGTCTTTAAGGATTGTACGGGCAATTGCGACTCGCTGTTTTTCGCCACCTGATAGCTTTAAGCCCCGCTCGCCAACTTCAGTTGCCCAGCCATCGGGCAAATTGTTGATGAAGTCTTCAATTTGAGCGAGACCCGCTGCCTCTTTTGCCTCCTGCTCAGTTGCATCTTGGCGGCCATAAAGAATGTTATATATCAGGCTATCGTTGAACAGCACCGTATCCTGAGGAACAATTCCAATACTGTTGCGCAAACTATCCTGGGAAACGTCACGGATATCCTGTCCATCGATGGAGATCGATCCTCCACCTACGTCATAAAAACGATAAAGAAGACGGCCGATAGTTGATTTTCCAGCGCCAGATGGACCTACTATCGCTACCGTCTTGCCTGCCTTAACGGTGAAGGAAATTCCCTTAAGAATAGGTCGGCGTGAATCATAACCAAAAACTACGTTTTCAAACCGAACTTCTCCTCCAGCAACATCAAGATACTTGGCGCCAGGCTTATCTTTTACCTCTTGGGCAACATCCAAGAGTGAAAACATTTTCTCCATGTCAATTAGGCTTTGCATAATCTCTCGATACACAAAGCCGAACATATTTAGTGGTTGATAAAGCTGGATCAGATAGGCGTTGACCATAACGAATTCACCTATGGTCATAGATCCATTCTTAACCCCTATTCCAGCCATTGCCATAACTGCTACCAGACCTGCAGAAATAATTGCAGCCTGCCCAACATTTAGAGTTGAGAGAGAAATAGTGCTCTTTACTGCAGCTTTTTCATAAGCAGCTAAAGCTTGATCGAAACGCCCACGCTCATGAATTTCGGCATTGAAGTACTTAACTGTTTCATAGTTGAGCAGGCTGTCAATTGCCTTTGAATGGGCTCGACTATCTTCTTCATTCATCTGACGGCGAATACCCAAGCGCCACGTAGTTACTTTTTTGGTGTAAAGGACATAGATCACGATAGTAACCAAGGTCACCATTGCGAAGCGCCAGTCCAACATCGCCCAGAGAATTATTAAAACTACAACAATCTCAAAGACCGTCGGAAAAATGTTGAAAACAGCAAACCGAAGAAGGGTTTCTATTGCCTTTACGCCACGTTCTATCGCCCGGGAAAGCCCTCCAGTGCGACGTTCAAGGTGAAAACGCAGAGAAAGACTATGCAAATGTTCAAAAACCCGACACCCAACTTGGCGGACTACGTTTTGCGCAACAGCAGCAAACAACGCTTCCCTAAGCTCACCAAAAAGTGTTGCGCCGATCCGCGCTAGACCATAAGCAATAATAATTCCTATCAGAAGCGCAGCGCCGAGATTCTCAGTGGGACCCATGCTGTCCACCGCATCCTTATAAAAGAGCGGCGCGTAAACATTGCAAACTTTAGCAAGCACCAGGCAGATAGCTGCAACTAGAATCCGCAGTTTGAATGCCGGGCGGTCTTTTGGCCAAATGTATGGCCAAAGCATACTTAAGACGCCAAACCGCGCCTCCGATTTTTCCTCCACATTCTTAGATATTGTCTTCATCTTGTAATGATGCTCCGATATGCACCAAAATATAGTGTAACGGATGTACTATCCGTGGAGATAAGTCGAGTGGTCAGATGAACGCTACGATACTAGACGGTCGCTCTGCCTTGGTCCTGAATGCCGATTTTCGGCCACTGAGCTATTTTCCATTGTCACTCTGGTCTTGGCGTGACGCGATCAAGGCGGTGTTTTTAGATCGCGTCAACGTGCTAGCCGAGTATGACGATGTAACTGTTCGCTCACCAAACTTCGAGATGCAAGCACCAAGTGTGATCTCTCTTAAAGAATATATTGCGCCCGCCAAGCGACCGGCATTTACACGGTTCAACGTTTTCCTAAGGGATCGCTTTCATTGTCTTTATTGTGGGCGGAAATTTTCTCCCTCAGATCTCACATTTGATCACGTAATACCACGATCCCGAGGCGGCGTGACTTCCTGGGAGAATGTTGTAGCTGCTTGTTCTTGCTGCAATGTAGCCAAAGCTAACCTAACACCCGAAAAGGCTCGTATGCCGTTGCTTTGGGCGCCCAGAGAACCAACGGTCTACGAGTTACAGGAACGCGGACGGAGCTTTCCACCCAATTATCTACACGAAAGTTGGGGAGATTTTTTATACTGGGACAGCGAACTAGAAGAAGGTTAAGGACGGCCTGCTATCAGCCACCAACTGCTTGTCTAGCTGGCCGTAGTAAAAAAGCCGGAGTGTTATCTTTTCCGAAGGACTGTGGACCGGGGATATCCGCCGGGTTTTCGACCCACGGGCTTCTGCGTCTTTTTTCCTCGGTAAAGTCACTACGACCTCTTCTTGGAGGATCCCGTCGAGTATTTGGGCTTGACTCGGGTTCGACGGTGCGACCTGCGTTACGCTCACGTCTCTTTGGAGGGTATCGACCACCATCCGTTTCGGCCCCGCGTCCATTGCGACTGCGTCGATCTACATGCTTCTCTGTCTCAGGTTCGGGTTTTTCATTTAATTGATTAGAAACTGAAAGCAGCAGCTCTGGAATTTCACGATTTGTTAACCGCTCAATCGCACTAATTAATTTGTAGTCATCCTCGGTTACCAAAGTAAAAGCCCGTCCTGACCGACCAGCTCGACCAGTCCGACCTATTCGATGAACATAGTCATCGGGGTGAAGAGGGACATCAAAATTGAAAACATGCGAAACGGTCACAATGTCTAGGCCACGCGCCGCTACATCGCTTGCTACAAGAATATCAACCTGACCCTTCTTAAAACTGTCTAGCGTTTCCATCCGCTTAAACTGCACCATATCCCCATGCAGAGCGGCGGCGTTGAAGCTGTGTTGCTTCAAAGAACGGACGAGGACGTCCACATCGCGCTTCCGATTGCAGAAAACAATCGCATTTTGGATGTTTTCTCCGCGCATAATATCACGAAGAACTTTCCTTTTATCCCGGGGAGCACACCGCACTTTTTTCTGATCGACGGTTTCAGCCAGAGATGCCGGTGGGGATACAGTAATCAGCTTTGGGTTCATCAGAAATTGATCTGCAAGACGCTTTATTTCAGGAGGCATAGTTGCAGAGAAAAGCATGGTCTGACGCAGCGGAGGTAACAGACCTGCAATCCGCTCAACATCGGGAATAAAGCCCATGTCGAGCATCCGATCAGCTTCGTCTATCACAAAGATTTTGACGTCACTCATCATGATCTTGCCGCGCTCAAACATATCTATAAGGCGGCCAGGTGTGGCAATTAAAACGTCAACGCCACGCTCCAGAGTTTTCATTTGTTCAGCCATGAATTCGCCACCGATAAGGAGTGCGTGGCTGAGCTTCAAATGCTTTCCATACTTCTCAAAATTTTCAGCAACTTGTGCTGCCAATTCCCGTGTAGGTTCGAGAATTAAGGCACGCGGCATACGAGCCTTGGCGCGTCCATTATGCAAAACTTCTATCATCGGCAGGGTAAAGGAAGCGGTTTTTCCAGTGCCCGTTTGCGCACAGCCCAGAATATCACGCCCCATGAGAGCGACAGGAATGGCTTCTAGTTGAATGGGGGTTGGCGTTTCATAACCGGACTCGGCCAACGCCTTTAGGATCGGATCACTCAATCCGAAATCATCAAATTTCATGCAGGGTTAATCAATCACTGATAAGTTTTAGAGAAATATAGCAATCCGGAGCTCTTCAGTAGCACTCTGGTACTGGAGAGCTCGAACGACTTGTATTAGGGGCGACATAGTAAAATTTCGGATTTTTGTCAACGTTATCTTGGATTTTGCCAAGTTGCAGTTATTTTTTGGCCAATTAGCGCGGCTATCGACGATTGGCAGGTGCCCGAAATCAATTCACCGCCAACATTTTTATTGAACAGTTGGATGCCATGATTGTAATGCTCGTAAATAATACTTTATCGGTTTTTCATTTCGAAAATTAAAATCGGGTCTGAATAGCTATTATCTGTACCTAGCGTTTTGATCGATTTACCTCCTGACATAAAACACAAAGCAAAAAGAATGTTTATGGTGCCTTGAATTCTTTGCTGGTCAGGTAAGCTCATGTTTACAATGCGTGATTAACGTAATGCGCCGAGGCTCCGATGAATATTGCCCACCTCCTCCTTAGAGCAGCTCGCGCTCGTCCAAATACTACTGCCCTGATGCGCGGCACAAACGCAGTTGCTTCTTATTCAGTATTTGCCCGTCGGGCAGGTTCAATAGCTCGCTGGCTTAGTGAAAAAGCAGGTCTCAAACCCGGTGACCGAGTTGGTCTTGCAATGAGTAACTGCACGGAATTCTTGGAAGTACTTTACGGTTGCTGGTTCGCGGGGCTCGTTGCAGTGCCTATCAATGCCAAGCTACATCCCAGAGAGATCCAGTACATTTTAGAAAACTCAGGGACAAAGATCTGCTTCGCCACGGATGACTTATTTAATGGCATAAATGGCATTTTGACCGATCTGCCACTTTGCAAAAGATTGATTGTTCCTGGCACAACGGATTTTTCCAGGCTTCTTCAAGAAGATCCACTCGACATAGTTGCGCGGGCAGCAGAGGATCCTGCCTGGCTGTTCTACACTTCTGGCACCACCGGAAGACCAAAGGGAGCAACACTCTCTAACCGAAACCTGCTAGGCTGTGCCCTCGCATATTTTTCAGATGTTGATGTTCCAGCTGAGGGCGAGCACTGGCTTCATGCCGCACCAATGTCTCATGGAGGAGGGCTTTACGGGTTGCCTTTTGTTGCTGGAATGGGTGCCCAGGTAGTGCCGGAGAGTGGTAAATTTGATCCACCAGAAATATTTGAACTTCTTCCAAAAACACCCAAAGCAGCAATGTTTGCTGCCCCCACGATGGTAAAACGCCTTATTGAACATCCCGCTATTGCCGCAGCCGATTGCAGTAACTGGAAAACGATCGTCTATGGCGGTGGGCCAATGTATGTTGAGGACTGTAAAGCTGCTAAATCCGTGTTTGGCAACGTCCTTGTCCAAATTTATGGGCAAGGCGAATGCCCAATGACCATCACCTGTCTTCCCCGGTCAGATATAGCTGCCGTAGGTCATCCAAATTACGAAGCTCATATCGCCTCTGTAGGTCGAGCCTTTGCAAATGTAGAGGTTATGGTGGCTGACGCTAACGATCAGCCAGCTCCTGTTGGAGAGATCGGCGAAATTTGCGTTAGAAGCGACGTGGTCATGTCTGGTTATTGGGAAAACGCAGCAGCTACGGCCGAAACACTTAGAAATGGCTGGCTGCACACCGGTGATGTAGGATTTTTAGATGCGGAAGGATATCTAACACTGCGGGACCGTTCGAAGGACATGATCATCTCGGGCGGCACGAACATTTACCCCAGGGAGGTAGAGGAAGCGCTGTTAAAACACCCCGGGGTAGTAGAAGTATCTGTAATTGGTGAACCAGATGAAGAGTGGGGCGAAAATGTCCTTGCATATGTCGTAGCCCGTCCAGGTACTGGAATTGATGAAAAATCTTTGGATGCGCATTGTCAGGATCTAATTGCGCGCTTTAAACGTCCAAAAAGTTATCGTTTTGTTAAAAATTTACCTAAAAATAATTATGGCAAAGTTCTAAAAACTGAATTGCGTGATCTTCTTGCTAAGGAAAAAGCAAAATAGGAATTTACCAGTCGGTCAGATAACCGCGGCCCCGCAATAGAATTGCTGGAGAAATGCACCGCACCATAATTGGAAGAAAGAGAAACTAAGGAGAAGATTCGGTTATTACCGATTTTTGTTGTTGGTTTTCCGTTCTACCTATAAATACATATGAAGGATTTATTTCGACGCGCCACCCGGACACGCTGATATGAGGCGCTAGGTGAGACGACGAAGACCGGTTAGTGTCGCGCTAACAGTGCTGATGCCTGAGCGCGCGTGACCGGTTCCGAACGCAGAATTAACGTTGCGCGCACACCTGGAGCCCGCATGACCGACTATTACAGCCAAGCAGTTAGGCCAATATCTCGCCGCGTTTCTTTGAAAACGCAGGGCTTTCGCCTTTCGGTTCAACCCGGTCAAAGCATTAGCTTCAGCTCCGCGCTGGAGAAAAAATTAGATGTCCAAATCAATGCTGATCGACGCTGCGCACAGCGAAGAAACGCGTGTCGTCGTTATCGGCCCCAACGGGCTGGAAGAATTAGACTTTGAAAGCGCCTCCCTTCGAACACTGAAGGGCAATATTTATCTTGCAAAGGTCACTCGGGTAGAGCCTTCTCTGCAGGCGGCCTTTGTTAGCTATGGTGGTAATCGACACGGGTTTCTGCCGTTTAGCGAAATTCACCCTGACTATTACCGTATTCCTGTAGCAGACCGAGAGGCCTTGCTGGCCGAAACATCCGATGAACGTGAAGATCGGATTGACCAGGACGATGACGACGGCATTGATGACAGTTTTGATTCTGCCAATCAAACAGAATCAGCTGACGAAGATAATGCCATCGAACTTCTCTCGTCTGAATCGAACGAAGAGGACAACAACGCTGAGGTAGCTGAAACCTCCGTGAACGAACCTAATGAGGAAGACGATGTTGAGGGCGTCGACGCCAACGAAAGAGCGTTCGACGAAGTAAAAGATGAATTCTCTGAAGAAGATGCCGAAGACGATAATGCCGAAGGAGGTCGAAACTACGACCAGAATCGCGGCAGATCTCGCCGGCGACAACAGCAGCGGCGCCGTCACCCGTCCAATAATCGCTATAAAATCCAAGAAGTCATCAAACGTGGACAGATAATGCTTGTCCAAGTTGGCAAGGAAGAGCGAGGCGGCAAGGGTGCCGCTATGACGACATTTATATCTCTGGCGGGCCGGTATTGTGTTTTGATGCCAAACACCGGCAATGGTGGGGGTATTTCTCGAAAAATTACCGATGCAAATGATCGGAAACGCCTAAAAAGTTTAATTGATGATCTTGATTTACCAGAAGGTATGGCAACGATTGTCAGAACAGCTGGTGTAGAACGGACCAAGGCCGAACTAAAAAGAGACCATGAATTTCTCCTAAGACTTTGGGATGAGATAAGAGAGCGAACCCTGACCTCTTCTGCTCCTGCTCTTATTTACGAAGAAGCGAGCTTGGTTAAGCGAGCAATCCGCGATCTGTATGGCCGAGATGTCGATGAAGTGCTCGTTGAAGGTGAGGGTGCCTATCGCGAAGCCAAAGACTTCATGCGGTCTCTCATGCCAAGTCACGCAAAACGGGTACAGCCTTACAAGGACCCAGTTCCTCTTTTCCAAGCGCGGGGCGTTGAGGGGCGCCTGGAAGGCCTATTTAACCCTATCGTGCGTTTGCCGTCGGGTGGCTATCTTGTGATAAACCAAACCGAGGCATTGGTTGCGATTGACGTGAACTCGGGGCGGTCAACACGAGAGAGAAATATCGAAGAGACTGCCTTAAAGACAAATCTTGAGGCTGCGGCCGAAGCTGCCCGCCAACTCCGGCTTCGCGAGCTGGCTGGAATCGTTGTCATAGACTTTATCGATATGGATGATCGGAGGAATAACGCGGCTGTCGAGCGTAAACTCAAAGAGGCAATCAAGGTTGATCGGGCGCGCGTACATGTGGGTCGGATGAGCCCCTTGGGTCTAGTCGAAATTTCAAGACAACGCCTTCGCCCCTCGATGTTCGAAACTAGCTTCCATGAGTGTGAGGTCTGCGCTGGAATTGGTCGGGTTCGAAGTGTTGAGTCTAATGCACTTGGACTACTTAGAGCGGCAGAAGATTGTGCATTTCAGGCCGGCGGCAACGTTGACATTGCTGTCAGGGCAGCTGCTGAAACTATAGTCTACCTTTTGAATCATAAGCGCGATGGCATTCAACGGATCGAGGAAATGTACGGTGCACGATTGCTTTTCACCCAAGACAATTCTTTGGCTGCTCACCAACGATTAGTGGAAGTAATTGGACGAAATAACAACAAGACCGACAATTCTCAGGCCCGCAATCAAGACTTTGATAGCCATCGGCACAATAACCGAGACGAGGGAGCTGAAGAGCGTCCAGCCAGGAATAGGCGACCAGGTCGCAAACGAGATGATGCAACCAATGAGCGAGAACCCAAATTAGCCAGAGAAGATGAAGAGAAAAGCGCAACCTCCACGCCATCGAATATTAAAGATGATGAAGATGAGAACACAAACCGCCGTCGCCGCCGTGGACGTCGCGGTGGGCGTCGGCGCAAAGGTGCCGAGGACGAAGATGTTGAACTCATTGATGGTGAGGCAACGATTGAAAATGCTGATCCCATTACTGAAAACGCTGATGCCGTTGCCGACAGTGAGAATGAGGAGCAGAAAGGGCCACGCCGACGCCGACGCCGCCGGGGTGGACGCGGAAAGTCTGGGGCGGATCTTAGTGAAATTCCTACCGTTGCCGACAATCTTGCCGACAATACTGCAACTAAAACGGTGGTCAGCGAAACAATAAATCAAGAGCAGAACAGGACATCTGAACCAAGTTCTGAGGACGCTTCGGAAACTCAGACGATAGCTCAAACAATAGTCGAACCAGAACCATTAGAAATCAATTCGGGATCCGAGCCCCCACCCTCCAAATCCATGGAAGAGCCTGAGCCCGAACCATCTGGGCCTCCACGCACTGGATGGTGGCGTCGGCTACGTTCGTAACGAAAAGTCTAACAGGGCGGCAGTTAATCTGTCGCCCTTCCTTTTTTCTCCTCAGCCAGAAAATTGAAAGTTCAAAATGCCAGGAAGAATGTTTCTACACACTCCAGGTCCAACCAATATTCCTGAAGATGTGCTGAGCGCCATGCACCGGCCAGCGGAGGATTTTTCCGCACCCGAGTTTATGGAAACAATGCTCAAGATGTTTGAGGAACTTAAGGACCTTTTCCGAACAAAGGGTGAAGTTTTCGCATATATTGCTAATGGCCACGGGGCGTGGGAAGCATCAATAGTCAACCTCCTGTCACCAGGAGACGAGGTGCTGATGCCTGATACTGGCCGTTTTTCCCTCGTTTGGGATGACATGGTAAAAGCCTTCGGTATTTCAACTCGTCGGTTGAGTAATGACTGGCGTTCACCGATTGATCCTCAGGCCGTTGAAGATGCGCTGCGCCGCGATACGGAAAATAAAATTAAAGCGGTGCTTGCAGTCCACGTAGAAACCGCCACAGGTGCAGTTAGTGATCTGCATGCAATTAGGGCAGCTATCGACGCTGCAGGACACCCAGCCTTGTTAATAGTGGACGCCATCGCATCTTTTGGCTGCCACGCATTAGACATGGATGACACTGGCGTTGACTGCGTAATTGCCGCCTCCCAAAAAGGCTTGATGATGCCAATTGGTGTTGCATTCACCGCGGCTGGACCAAAAGCACTAGCAGCTTCAGAGGCCTGCATAACACACCGAGAATACTGGTCCTGGAAGAGCCGGATGGCTATGGAAACGTATAGACGCTTCTGCGGTACGGCCCCAATGCATATGGTTTGGGGCTTAATGAAAGTAATGGAAAAAGTCCGTGAGGAAGGGTTGGATAACATTATAGCGCGACATGCACGCCTTGCTGAAGCTACACGTATCGCAGTTAGTCGATGGGCCGAGAGTGGAGCAATAGAATTCAATACTCTTGACCCAAAGGCGCGATCAAATTCAATCACCTGCGTTCGACAAGCAGGACACACCGATATGAATGCTATTCGCAAAGTTGCAAGGGAACGATTCAACGTTAGCCTCGGTGGTGGACTCCATGTACTGGCTGATAAAGCGTTTCGGATTGGGCACATGGGTGATCTGAACGAACCAATGATTATGGGTGCCCTGGCTGGCATTGATTTGACATTAAAGCACCTAAAGGTGCCCCACGGAGCCGGCGCACTTGACGCTGCTGCTTCCTACCTAGCGGAGACCGCCTAACATGGCACGACTACCATATCTCAATGTTGAGGATCTCGCTGAGAGCGACCAGGACATCCTAAAACGACCTATTAATCTTCATAGAGCCCTTGCCCACTCAACGGAGGGTGCCCGAGCATTTGGCAAGGTAGGGAGTTGGATCAGATTTGGGTCTCAGCTCGACCCCAAGCTCAGAGAACTTGTAATCCTACAAGTTGGGTGGCTGGCCAAGAGCCCGTACGAATGGTCTCATCACGTCAAAATAGGAAAGGATTTTGGTCTATCTGACGCTGAGATAGAGGCCGTCAAGCAAGAAACTTCAGGAAAAACTAGTCAGTTACCGGAACTTTATCGCACAGCCCTTAAGGCAGCACGCGAAATGGCTGTAGACGGTGGGATGGCTGAAAAAACCTACGCCGATCTCGCGACTGAACTTTCACACGAACTAATGGTCGATTTAGTAATTGTCATAGCCTTCTATTGCGGCGTTGTCCGTCTGTTGGCATCGCTAGGTATCGATGTAGAACCGAGCTATCAGCCACACTTGGATGCGCACCCTTTGCCCGAATAGAGCAAACGATCGGTTAGGCATAAAAAAAACTGGCTTCAGTTCATCTTGCCTGAAGCCAGTTTTTAAAAAGCACTCAGTATCAGGGTATAAAAATAGTAGAGCCTGTTGTTTTGCGGCCCTCTAAATCACGATGAGCTTGTGCAGCCTCCTTTAACGGATAGGTCTGATTGACTTCAATTTTCACCGCGCCAGATGTGACCATCTTAAAAAGAGCTTTTGCTGATTTTTCAAGGTCTTGACGGGTGGAAGTATAAGCAACCAAAGATGGGCGAGTTACGTAGAGCGAACCCCGACTTGCCAATTCACCTAGGCCAAATTCTGGCACTGGACCAGAAGCATTTCCAAAGCTAACCATCATGCCACGGGGGGCCAAACTGTTGAGGGATTGGACCCATGTGTCCTTGCCTACACTATCGAATACAACAGGCACGCCCGCACCCTTGGTTAACTTTTTAACTCGGTCAGCGATGTTCTGTGTCTTCTTGTAGTCAATAACCTGCTCAAAGCCATGTTCCTTAGCAAGCTTGACCTTCTTGGGGCCGCCAGCTGTGCCTATCCCGTGGGCTCCAATCGCCGCCAGCCATTGACCAGCAATAAGCCCAACACCTCCCGCTGCAGCTTGGAAAAGGACCCATTCATCTTTTTTAACCTTGTATGTACGGTTAAATAGATACTCCACAGTCATGCCTTTAAGCATCATTGCGGCACCTTCTTCATCCGAAATTCCGTTAGGTAATTTCAGCAAGTGCTGCGCAGGCATGATTCTGGCTTCAGAATACGCGCCAAGTGTACCAGTACCATATGCAACACGGTCGCCCTTCTTCACGTGTGTCACACCTTTACCAACCGCTTCCACAACACCAGCTGCTTCAAGCCCAAGTCCGCTTGGAAATTGCAGGGGATAAAGGCCAGAGCGATGATAAATATCGATGTAATTGAGGCCTATGGCTGTATGGCGCACTAACGCTTCGCCGGGACCAGGATCACCTAGCTCAAATGTACGCCACTTCATGACACCAGCCGCGCCAGGCTTTTCAAAAACAAACGCATTTACTTTCATATACTTGGTCCCCCAACCTCAAGGCGCGCGATATCACAAATATGCGCACGTTTGATAATTTTTATGCAATGTTTGTAAAATAAGGGATTAACAGTGCATTGCGCAATGATTTCGGCTGCCTAACAAGCGCAGAGGCGGTATGTAGTTTTTGCAATACAGGTTCCAAGAAATTGCGGGGGAGAAAGTAGATGGCCCGTCTTTCAGACATGCCTGACGCGTTACGAAGGCACATTGAAGCCCTTCCGTTGCCAACATTTGAGGAAACAGCATCGTGCGATGGACCTGCTCTATCTGAGCGTCGCGTTGCCCTAATTTCAACAGCAGGTCTCTCGATGACCGGCGAAGCGCCGTTTGGCATGGGTGCCGCGGATTATCGCGTAATCCCAGGAAGCGCTGATGCTAGCGATATAATCATGAGTCATATTTCAGTAAATTACGACCGAACAGGATATCAAAGGGATTGGAATGTTGTTCTTCCCCTTGATCGCCTTCGCGAGATGGCTGCAGATGGTTCAATTGGGGCTGTCGCCGATCACCATTACAGCTTCATGGGCGCATCTGACCCCGAATCAATGAAACCGAGCATCGAAGTTATTACTAAGGCAATGCTCCGTGAAAAAGTTGACGCGGTTTTACTTTTACCTGTTTGACCAAATTGTACTCGCGCCGTGAGCGCGATTGCCCATCAACTTGAAAGTGCCGGAATACCAACAACGCTAGTGGCCCTTGTAAGGCCACATGCTGAAAAAATTCGACCTCCACGTGCTCTTTGGGTGCCTTTTGAACTCGGCCGCCCGATAGGCACACCAGAAAACACAATATTTCAGCGGCGCGTAATAGAGGCCGCATTGGATCTGCTTACCCGGACGGATACGCCAGTACTTATGGACTTCCCCGAGGAAGCGCCAGCAGAAGCCAGCTCACCTAATCCAGATGAAATGTGGGTTTGTCCGGTAAGCTTTTCGAATAATTCTACCGATACCCCTGACACCCACACCTCTCGGCTAATGGTTGAGGTCGCACAGCTTCGCCCTTGGTATGAGACCTGGAAACGTGAGCGGAGTAGAACAGGAGTTGGGCTTACCGGGCTTGATCCCAGCAAACTTGCCCAATTCTTGGGAGGTTTTGCTGATGGTGAAAAAGTAAGCTTGCCGCTTGAGACAGGCAGGTTTGCAGACGCATTTAAATTGGCCGTGAATGACCTACTGACTTTTTATCAAGAGGCGGCCAACGCCCAACCAGGAAAGATTGGAAGCTCAGCTGAAATCAACTCCTGGTTTTGGAGTAGTACAGAAGCAGCAAAAACTCTTCTAGCTATCCGCAACCAGGGTGGAAATGGGGATCCTCAGCTTGATATTGTTTTAAAACGACTGATCGTGCCCCATGTTGCCGAAGGCGTCGCCTTTCGCGAACACCGTTTAGTTAGTACTTCAAATGACTAAACAACGTTAATTTTCGAAATAGGTTGTTCGACATCAACAAAGCAATCGGTAAACCAATATGGTTTGGTAAAAATCAGAGCCATCTCAGGCTAGTTCGTTCAGAAGCAGAAACTAATTTCCCCTGAAGTTTGCCTGTCGCTTTTCAAGAAATGCTCTGACGCCTTCAGCGTGGTCATTAGAAGACATACAGTCTGCTATTCTTTCCGCCTCCATCTGGAGGTGACTTTCCATGGAGAGATGATTGGTTGCGTTGAAAAGCGCCTTTGCGTTGGCATAAGCGCGGGTTGGCCCTTTTGCAAGGCGGGTTGCAAGCTTATCGGTCTCAGATTGTAGATCAGCTTTTGGAACCACCCAGTTAATGATTCCAAGCTCCTTTGCTCTATCAGGACCAAATCTGTCACCAAGAAACGCCAATTCCATCTGCTGTTTCATTCCAAGTGTGCGACCAAGGAAATAAGATGCTCCGCCGTCAGGGCTGGCTCCAATATGGCAATAGGCGAGGGTAAAAACTGCATCATCTGCCGCAATTGCTAAATCAGCTGCGCCAACCAGGCTTAAGCCAAAACCAGCCGCGGCACCCCTGATGCTAGCAATCACGGGCTTTGGCATTCTCCGAAGCGCAAAAATTGCATGATGAACATCGTGAAGACCGGCGACAATGCGTTGAGATCTCTCGTGGGAAGGCCACTCCAGTCTCTCTTTCATAACTCGAATATCGCCACCTGCCATAAAGTGCTCGCCAGCACCCTGAATGACTACACAACGCACATCGGCATTGAATTCAAGAGGGGGAATGCGTTCACAAAACTGCTGCCGCAGTGCTGGCGAGAGTGCATTCCTGACCGCCGGTTCGTTCAGCGTTACCCAGGCCACACCGTCAGCATTGATTTCTACAAGAACCTTATCCTCGTTCACATCCATCTCCAGCTCCTTTGGATTCTTTTTTAAAGCAAACATTGGCCTTTGAACGAAAACCATCCTAGCTTCTCAGTAAATTTACAATCTGAGGGAGCAATTCTGATGTTCATCCGACGTCCTCCTCGCTGGGTTATGCCCGAACGAGATGCAACCCCAGAGTCTATCTTTCTCAACCGGCGACAGCTTCTAGGGGCTACCGGCATCGGATTACTGGCAGCTAACGTTCCGTCAACGGTTCGCGCATCTAACTACGATACAAGTCCGGAAGTGGCGGCAGAACTCTATCCTGCAAGGCAAAATGCAAATTATTTGCTTGACCGTGAGCTATCGCCAAGTCGCGACGTGCTTACATACAACAATTTCTACGAATTTGGGTCACATAAGGATATCTGGGAGCGTGCGCAAAACTTACCTGTAAAACCGTGGATGGTAAAAATCGATGGCATGGTCGCAAAGCCCATAGAGATTGAAGCCGAAGATCTCATCAGGAAGATGCCTATTGAGGAACGTTTATATCGCCATCGTTGTGTGGAAGCATGGTCGATGGCCGTCCCCTGGACTGGCTTCCCGCTTAAGGAATTAGTGAAGCTTGCAGAGCCGCAAGCAGGCGCCAAGTATCTTGAAATGCGTTGTTTTATGAAGCCAGATGTAGCCCGGGGCCAACGACAGCGCTGGTATCCTTGGCCCTATCTAGAAGGCCTTAGGCTCGACGAGGCAACCAATGATCTCGCCTTCATAGCGACTGGCATTTATGGCAAGCCAATAGTTAAGCAAATGGGTGCGCCTCTTCGGCTTGCTGTGCCTTGGAAGTATGGCTTCAAGTCAATAAAATCCATCGTTCAGTTTACCTTTGTCGATAAACAGCCAATGAGCTTTTGGGAACAACTCCAAAGTCGCGAGTATGGCTTCTACGCTAACGTAAACCCAGAAGTGGATCACCCTCGCTGGAGCCAAGCGACAGAAAAGCCACTCGGCCAAAATAACCGCGTCCCAACCCTGCTTTATAACGGCTATGCAGAAGAAGTGGCGGACCTTTATAAAAACATGGACCCAAGTAAGATATTTTATTGAGCATTTTAGATATCATCTTGAAAGCTTCCTGAAAATTGAAACCATATTTTGGGTATCCCGAAATTGGCTTTAATTTTTAGTGAACGCTTCTTTACAAACTGGGAGATGGACCTTTGGCTGACTTCGATGTTGTGATCCGCAGCGGCACAGTAGCAACTGCTAGTGGCGTGTTCGAAGGAGATATAGGGATCGCAGGAGAGCAAATTGCTGCGGTGGGCAAAAACTTGTCAAAGGGCAGGCGCGAAATCAATGCAAAGAACCGGATTGTCTTTCCGGGCGGCGTCGATAGTCACTGTCATATAGAACAACCCAGTTCAACTGGGGGGGTCAATGCTGACACCTTTCTATCGGGCACACGAGCCGCAGTCTGCGGCGGCACAACTTCAGTCATATGCTTTGCGCCTCAATTCAAAACCACCCACATTGCAACCTCGACAGCCGATTATCACGCTCGGGCCGAGCGAGGCGCAACCTGCGACTATTCATTTCATTTGATCGTAAATAGAGCTGATCAAGAAACCCTGGAAGCATTGCCTCAACTGATCGCGCAAGGGCATCGGACAATTAAGGTCTTCATGACTTACCCATCCAACCGCGTCGATGATGCCGGCCTGCTCAACCTCATGGCAGTTGCTCGACGCAATCAAGCTTTCATGGTTATTCATGCTGAGCACCACGATATGATCATGTGGATGATGGAGCAGCTTTCGGCGAGAGGGCTAACAGAGGCTAAGCATCATTGCTGGTCAAAACCTCCTGTTGTGGAACGAGAGGCGGTGCATCGAGTTGCTGCTATGGCCGAGTTGATGGACCAGCCGGTTCAAATCTTTCATGTGACATGTGGGGAAGCAGCGGAGGAAATTCGCCGAGCGCAGGCCCGAGGTTTGAAAATTTGGGGCGAGACATGCGCTCAATACTTAACATTAACAGCCGACGACCTAGACAAACCAAATGGAGAGGGAGCTAAGTGGGTATGCTCTCCTGCGCCACGTTCAGTCGAAGAGCACGATAAACTTTGGGAATATATCAAAACTGGAGTTCTCGATATTGTTTCTTCTGACCATGCACCCTCAAATTTTGGGCAAAACGAAGGCGAAAAATTACCTGATGGCCCAAACACATCATTCGCCCGCATGCCAAACGGTGTGCCCGGATTAGAAACTAGGCTGCCAATCCTTTTCTCGAAAGGTGTAGTAGAAGGCCGTATTGATTTAGAGACCTTTGCAGCCGTTTCTTCACGTAACCCGGCTAGGCTTTTTGGCCTCCAAAGCAAAGGAGATATCGCGCCCGGAAAAGATGCTGACATCGCTATCTGGGACCCAGAAATTAAAGTCACAATCAAGCAGGAAAATTTACATCACGACGTTAATTACACTCCCTACGAAGGAATGACCGTGACGGGCTGGCCTACAACGACTCTCTCTAGGGGTGAAGTGCTGTGGGAGGACGGAGAATTTAAGGCTACACCTGGGCGCGGCCGTTTCTTAGCCCGTGATCCCTATGAATTCATCAAACCTCGAGGCATTTTCCCAGGACCATTTAATCCCTTTGAATAATGGTCACAGGAAATTACGCAGAATAAGTAAGAGCGCACCTAATACTAACAAAGCAGAAAGCAATCGGAAAAACCGTTCCGAATTTGCGCGAGCAAACCAGCGCCCTCCGGCCCATCCCCCTAAAAAGGCAAAGGGCATTAATACTATCGCTTCGACTGTTGATGTGAGATCGATCAAGCCAGCGACAGCGATGAATATCGTGCGCCCAGCAAGAAAAATACCCGAAATCACTAGATTGGTTGACCGAAAGCCAATGGGCGTTGGACACATGTAGCGGAGAAATGGCGCAAGAAAATAAATTCCACCACCGCCTGAAACAGTGCCCACAAATCCGCCCATTACGGATAGGGCAAAAGTCACCAGCCTACTTCTAAGATCTACAACCTTAGATAGACGATTGATGACATTAAGTCTGTCCATTGCAACCAATAGTATTACCAAGGCACCAAGGACGGGTGCAAAAACCTTCGGCTCTAGTGAGACAAAAGCAAAAGTGCCAATTGCGATACCGAGATAGACACCTGAAGCCAGCTTAAGAGCCAGCGGCCAATCGGCGTTGCGCACACCTTGAGGGAACAGGTAAATCTGGGCCATCATTCCCGTAAGAACAACCAGAATGACTGCGTGATGAGGCCCAAGCGCCCACGCGGTCAATATAACTATTGGTAGGTTAGAGCCAAAGCCAAAGGCTCCTCGGACCAAGAAACCTAAAAAGTAGGCAATCAATGTAAGCGCCAGCGTCCAGTTTGAAGCCTCGGCAAAGGGCGTAATTGATACGGTGTCGAACGTTGGATTAGCCCTTAGTTTGGGTTTTAGCCCAACCGTCCCGAAGTCCAATTGTGCGAATAAATACTAAATCCTCTTGCGCAGGATCTCTGTTGAAATAACCAAGCCGCTCGAATTGCACCGGATAGCCTGCCTCTGCCGCCACAAGTTCTGGCTCCACCTTCACCCCATCTAATATCTCAAGGGAGCCTGTATCTATGTCGGCTATCGGATCACCATTTGCAGCAGGGTTTTGGGATTGGAAAAGCTGTTCAGTCAGAAGCACACTTGCTTCAACGGCATGGGTGGCAGATACCCAGTGAATAATTCCTTTGACTTTACGACCGTCAGGCACATTGCCACCTGCGGTTGCCGGGTCGTATAAACAGATGAGCTCTGTCACTTCACCTGCATCGTTCTTGATGAATTCTTCGCAGGTGACGAGATATGCAAAACGAAGTCTAACTTCACGACCAGGACCGAGCCTGAAAAACTTTCTCGGCGGATCTTCCATAAAGTCATCAGTTTCAATCCAAAGGCTTCCCGAGAAGGGAACTTTTCGCGTCCCAAGCTCAGGCCGCGAAGGGTGATTCTGTACTTCGATAAACTCCGTATGACCTTCTGGCCAGTTACGAATAGTGAGTTTTAGGGGCTTCAGCACTGCCATTCGCCGCTCAGCATTCGCATTTAGATGTTCGCGGATCGAGTGATCAAGCATTTGCATCTCAATCGTACTGTCACTCTTAGATATGGCCAGCCTACCTATAAAATCCTTAAGGGCTTCAGGCGGGACTCCACGGCGGCGAAGACCGCGAATTGTTGGCATCCTTGGATCATCCCAACCTGTAACGTGGCCCTCTGTAACAAGTCGGGTTAGCACCCGTTTTGACAAGACTGTGTGAGTTAAGTTTAGGCGCGCAAACTCATACTGCCGAGGACGAGCTGGAACTGGCAAATGCTCTACAAGCCACTCGTATAGAGGGCGATGGTCGGCAAACTCTAAAGTACAGAGAGAATGGGTAATGCCTTCGATCGCGTCAGATTGACCGTGTGCATAATCATAAGTCGGGTAAATTTTCCAAGAATCTCCTGTCCGCGGATGGACAGCGTGTTTGATACGATAAAGCGCGGGATCACGAAGGTTCATGTTGCCCGAAGTCATATCAATTTTAGCTCGTAGCGTCCTTGCGCCTTCCGGGAACGCCCCAGCCCGCATTTCGCGAAATAGTGCTAGATTCTCATCAACAGAGCGGTTTCTAAAAGGGCTTTCTCGACCAGGCTCAGTTAGCGTTCCGCGATATTCTCGCATCTCCTCTGCACTCAGATCGCATACATAGGCCAAACCCTCTGTGATGAGATGCTCTGCCCAAATATAAAGCTGCTCAAAGTAGTCAGAGGCGTGAAACAAATGCTCACCCCAATCAAACCCTAGCCAACGAACATCTTCTTTTATGGCATCAATGAATTCTTGCTCTTCTTTGGCAGGATTGGTGTCGTCAAAGCGTAAATGGCACTGGCCACCAAATTCTCCCGCCACTCCAAAATTAAGGCAGATCGACTTCGCGTGCCCTATGTGGAGATACCCGTTTGGCTCAGGTGGAAATCGCGTAATGATAGCCTTATGGGAACCACTGGCTAAATCACCGCGGATTATCTCTCGGACGAAATCGTCCTTCTGAAGTTCAGATTCAGGCATTAGGCCGTTTCTCTCTTTGGAATGGGCGGTGTTATGCCGCCAACATATTACTGGGTCTAGCTGTCTTCTCCAGCTTCCGCAGCTTTGGCCTCACGAAGAATTAAGGGCGTTTGGGAGAGAGAAAACAATACGGTCAATCCAATCAACCCAAATATCTTGAAATTAACCCAAAAATCGGTGGATTGCGTTCGCCATACAACCTCGTTCAGAGCCGCAGCCACTATGAAAAAGAGACCATAACGAATTGTAATTGTTCGCCACGCCGAATCACGCATCTTCCAAGCGGCTCCAAACAATGGCTTCAACAAAAGTTTACCAAAAGCAAGGCCGCCCAAAAGAATCACGGCAAAGATGAGTTGAACAATCGTAGGCTTCATTTTTATGAAAGTGTCATCTTTAAGCCAAAGCGTTAATCCACCAAAGACCCCAACTATGCCCGCTGTCACAAGAGGCATAACAGGGACCCGGCGTTCAATAATGAGCAGTGCAATCGTTGCAATTGCAGTTGCAATCATCAGCCAAACCGTCGCGACCATTAGGTCACGGCCATTCATCATATATCCTGTGAAAAAGGCAATGAGTGGGCCATAATCTGCGGCTGGCTTTACCCAACTTGGTGCTTTTTTTGCAGTTTCTGCAGGCATGACTCATAACCTTTATAATGACAATTGTGTTAGATGCAGGCCCTATCAGCTCTCGTCAACCATCCCGATGGTTTTGGTAACATTTTCCAGTTCCCGTGCAGATAAAAGCAAATCCGAAAAGGTCACATTTAGGACGGCAGACTTAAAAAATTTCAAACAGCGACTATTTGCTTTGATAGCTGAAACCTAACCAAGAATGGTTTTGGTCAAACTTAAAGCTTCAGCCAATTTGGCATCTGGTGCGCATTGTTCAAACGTTACCATTAAATTTCTTACGCAAAGACCTTCATTAAATCCTTCAGCAA
>Ga0222714_10002183_pt1 | contig 21121 bp, 24 predicted proteins | sample C33_3DmetaG_FD_165048 | JGI IMG/M metagenome (GOLD analysis project Ga0222714, IMG submission 165048) | Estuarine water microbial communities from San Francisco Bay, California, United States - C33_3D | ecosystem: Environmental > Aquatic > Marine > Unclassified | place: USA: California...
TGGACTTAAAATTGCTCTTGCTCTAGGACTAGCTGGTGCTGTGGCAGGAGGCTGGTTTTATGTACAATCACTAAAAAGCGATCTCGAAGCTCAACAAGCACAAACAGCTCGTGCAATGGATGTTGTTAACCAGCAGGCGGCAACATTGGATCAGCTACAAAAAGACATTGCTCGTGTCCAAGAGATCACCACAGATCTAAACAAAAAGATGCAGGATGCTGAACAGAGTGTGCGTGATCTAGACTCTAAGTTTTCACAAAACAGCTCAGGTAAAGCACGTGACATTGGAGCAGATGCGGCAGCTAAGCCTGCTGCCGTTGAAAAGATTATCAATCGTGCATCACGCGATGCTATACGCTGTGGCGAACTTGTAACAGGTGCAGAGCCAAAGCCTGGTGAAACAAACAGTCAATGTCCTGAACTTGTTCCTGGTACTTTTGAAAAAACAGAAGACAAAAAGGAAACACCAGCTAGTATCAAGGAGTCAGTAAAATGAAGAAAATACTTCTAGCACTTGCGGGTGTGGCTCTATTATCTGGTTGTAGTTCAGTAAAAGAAATACTTGCTGTCAGCCCTAAAGTAGTAGAACGTCCACCACTAACTGTGCAGACACCAAGACCTGCTACTGGTTACCCATTTGACTTTGTTATTATAACCCGAGACAACGTCGATGAAAAGTTCAAAGAGCTTGAAGCATCAGGCAAAAACGTTGTGTTCTTTGCACTAACAGATGATGGGTATAAAGCACTAAGCCTAAGCGTTGCAGAGTTGCGTAGATATATTGTGCAACAGAATGCAGTGGTCAAAGCATACAAAGATTACTACCTACCAGCCAAAGATAAGAACAACTAACGATAAATACTCGTATAAAATACGAGAGGTGAAGAAATGTCAGCTAATGGTATTTCAAGTAGTTCTAATACGAAAAGTCAGCGTCAGATTGCAAAGTTGACCTATTCGCAAGCAAAACGTAAAGGACAACTTATTAATGAGGCCAATAGTGCATGGACCACCAACGGTGTTGACAATGATCAGGCAGGATGGTATAGAGCCCGTAACGTATACGACATTAATGCACTCAGTTTAAAGTATTCTGATAACTCTCTAGGTAACAATGCTGAAACCTACGATCCTTTACTTCCAAGGCGTCCTTGGTTGACTGGTGGGACAGCACCTGTTTCAGTTGAAACCGCTGTTACAGAAGCTACACTGGATAGACTACAAACAAACTATGACGCTGAGGATAATGTTTATCTTAAGCCAGCAGGGTTAGCAAGTGGCGGAACCATTACCCAATGGCTTGACCAATCTGTTTTTGCACACAATCTAAACAGTGGTGGTAGTGCAAGACCCACATGGCACGAAAATGTAAAGAACAGTTTAGGTGTGCTTCGTTTTGATGGTGTAAATGATTGTTTAAATATTAATCCTGTGGCTTGGTTAAACAGTATCCCGCAAGCAACATTCTTTATTGTTTGTAAACCAAATGCTACAACAGGACAAAGTGCAATGGGTAGCGATAACGGTGATATTCGTATCTTTAGTGATGCAGGTGCCTGGAAGGTTGGCATGGCAGGTGTAACAGCTGGGCAAGCATCAGGAACAGATGCTAATATCAGTGCTGGCAATTGGTATTATATGAGTGTAGTTTATAACGGCGCTGGTGCTACTGACGCTGATAAATTGAGATTCAAAGTAAATGGTAATTGGATAACGCTATCACTAAGTGGTACAGTTGGTGCAACCACAAATGCCAGCAACACTGAGTTTGCAGTTGGGTGTTTTAACAATACAATGTTCTTTGATGGTGACATCAGTGAGGTGCTAATTTTTGATACACTATTAATTGATCCAGAAGTTTCTAGCATCGAAACTTACCTTTCTAACAAATGGGCAATTTAATTAGCGCACAGGTTTATCCAAAAATAACGCTAAATATTCGTATAATCAATAATTGAGGAGCGAGTACGTTCATGAGTGACAAAGACGAGATAACACCAACCCGCCCAAAAATGGACTGGTGGTGGTATGCCCCAGAATATTTTAGCCGTTGGCGTTTATTCCCAAGAGCGTTTATTAGCATGTACATCTATCTACTCTATAGAGTAGTAGAGTGGTTTATGGCATTACCAGATCCAAACATGAACCAAGCAGGTCTTGTATCAGTTGTAGTTGGTGCAGGTGCCGCATGGTTTGGATTATATGTTAACAGTGTTGGTAGTAGTGGAAAAGATCCACAAAGTCCACTAGTGCGTGTATCAGAAACACAAACTACAACAACAAGAACTGTTGAACCTGTAAAAGAAGATAAGCCAAAGCCTGCAAGAAAAACCACTTCTAATAAATTTGATATCAAGTAATTGGTAGTAAATAAGTGTGTTATGTCACATTATGCTACCCTTGGTATTAAAGAAGATGCTACATCAGCTGAGGTTAAGAAAGCGTTTCGTAAACTTGCCGCAGAACACCACCCTGATAAAGGTGGAAACGAAGAAAAGTTTAAGCAAATAAACGAAGCCTATCATACTCTCAAAGAAGATAGCACACGACAACAATACGACGCCCAACGACGCATGGGCGCGAATCCATTTGCCAATGGTCCTTTTAGGCAACATAGAACGCCACATGGATTTAGTTTTTCCTTCTCTGATGATGGAATGAATGCAGGCGGATTTGCTGACGGTAGTTTTCCTGACGATATAGGTGAAATATTTAGACATATGACCGGACGTTCTCCTAGAGGACAAAGTTATAATCAAGAAAAGCGTAATAAAGATATTAGGGTAAATCTTAGAGTTGGTCTCCAAGAGATTATGAACAACCAAAGCAAAACATTATCAGTACGCAAAAGCAGTGGGGAAAACGAAACGCTATATGTTACTATTCCAAGGACCACTAGGACCGGAACTCGCATACGTTATCCTGGTTTAGGAGACGACATGTTTACGAGTTTGCCCAGAGGAGACTTATACGTAGAGATTACCATTGACAATACAGATAAATTTACATATAATGGTGATGATCTTTACACTAAAATTGAAATTGATGCATTTGATGCAATGACTGGAGGACATACAGACATAGACGGTATAGATGGTAAAAAGTTTACATTGACTATTCCTGCTGGTACCCAACCAGGAACAAAAATGCGTATACCAAACCAAGGGCTATATAAAAGCAATAACAATGACGAACGAGGACATTTGTTATTGACTATAGATGTTAAAATTCCTAAAGTTTATGAAAAATTTACAGATCAAATTGCTGAACTAAAAGAAAACATAATGAGAGAGAAGAACAAATGATACAAAATAATCCAGAGATTGAAGCGATTGTGCAATCTGCAATGGACTATGCAGTAAAGAACCAACACGAATATGTTACACTAGAACATTTACTATATGGTATCGTTACATATCCAGCGTTTCAAAAACTGCTAGTACACGCCGAAGTTGATGTAGATGGATTAACTGCTGATATTGATCATTATGTTAAAAAGCAAACACATCTTGTGCCTAAAGAAAAAAGAGAAACATCACCTAGAAAAACACATGCATTAGAAAGAGTTTTTAATCGTTCGTTTACACAGGTTCTGTTTAGCGGACGTAGCCATGTTCAAGTAATTGATTTATTCCTAAGCATTGGTGCAGAAAACAACAGCTATTCTGTTTATTTTATGGTAAAGTATGGAATTGATCGTGGTAAACTTGTTGACTTATACAACGAACGCTGGTCTGGCATCACAACTAAACAGGTTATGGCTAATACACAGGCAGATGCTATCCTCGAAGAATTTTGTATTAACCTAAACAAGCTCGCACAAGAAGATCGTATCGATCCTGTTATTGGCCGTGAGCACGAAATTGAAGAAATTGTACAGGTACTTGCAAAGCGTACTAAAAGCAACGTACTAATGGTTGGCGATCCTGGTGTAGGTAAAACAGCAATCGCAGAAGGTTTTGCTAAACGTATTGTAGAAAAGCATGTTCCTGAATACCTGTTAGATCATACCATTTGGAGTTTAGATGTAGGTACACTACTCGCCGGATCCAAGTACCGAGGCGAATTTGAAGAAAAACTACAGAATGTTATTCGTGCGCTGAAGTCTAAAAAGAAGTGCATCTTGTTTGTAGACGAAGCACACCAAATGCGTGGCGCAGGTGCAGGCTCAGGTTCCAGCGTAGATTTTGCAAACATGATCAAGCCTGCTATTAGCAAGGGCGAAGTCAAAGTTATTGCATCAACAACTTGGGAAGAATACACAGAGTCATTTGAAAAAGATCGTGCGCTGATGCGTAGATTTTATAGAATGACCATTGAAGAGCCTACACCAGATGTAGCCAAAGACATCCTACGTGGAATACGCAAATACTTTGAAGAGTTCCACGGAGGTAAGATCACAGACGAAGCACTAGACAGTGCAGTTGATCTAAGCGTTAGATATCAAAGCGACAAGAAGTTGCCAGACAAAGCATTGGATCTTGTAGACACAGCCTGTGCAAAGGTAAAACTACGCAAGATTGATTGGCAACTCACACGCAGAGATATCATTGAATCACTCAGCAAAGCAACTAAAATTCCAGTGGAGCAGTTAGGGGTTGGTGATAATAATCATACTATTACTAAACTAGAGACACAGATTAAGGAAAAACTGTTTGGGCAAGACGAAGTTGTTGACCAACTTCTAGAAACAGTGTATGTTAGTAAAGCAGGACTTAAAGCAGTTAACAAGCCCATTGGAAGTTATTTGTTTATTGGTCCCACTGGTACAGGTAAGACAGAACTTGCTAAACTACTCAGTGAGTTTATGGGTATGAAGTTGCTACGCTACGACATGAGTGAATACCAGGAGAAGCATGCGGCGGCAAAGTTAATCGGTGCACCTCCTGGCTACGTAGGTTACGATGACTCAAACCTTGGCGGTGGCTTATTGGTTTCAGACATTGAGAAGAATCCAAATTGTGTCATACTCTTTGACGAGATTGAAAAAGCACACCGTGACGTAACCAACGTATTACTAGCATTGTTAGATGAGGGTGCTGTTACAAGTTCGAATGGTAAAAAAGCAGATGCACGTAACGCAATTATTATTCTAACATCAAACCTTGGAGCGGCGGCAGGCGATGCTAATGCTATTGGTGTTGGACGTGATTTCCAAAAGCAAGGCGAAGATGATAAAGCGGTTAAGAACTTCTTTAGGCCAGAGTTCCGCAACAGACTTGATGGCATTTGTAAGTTTGGAAAACTCAATGAGCAGGCAGTTAAGAAGATTGTTTGCAAGTTCATAAACGAACTCAATGAACTACTTAGCGAAAAAGAAATGCGTGTACGTTTAACAGAGGAAGCAATCCAACACATTGCAGATGTTGGATACGACCCTAAGATGGGTGCAAGACCTATTGGACGTAAAATCAACGAATTGATTAAAATTCCGCTAAGTAGAAAGATAATTTTTGAAAATGTTTCATCACAATCTGTAATTATTGTTGATTATGTCAACGAAGAGATTGTGTTTGACATTCAAAAGATTGAAATAGATTTTAACCAACCAAGTGTAGACGTAGATGGATATATCGTACTGGACCAGTTTAAACCTAAAGCATAAGATTGAACCCACACAAAAACTATTTTTTAACAAATATTTGTGTCGTGTTCAATACTACTGCCCAGGCAGTTCGTACCTTCGCGACTATTCTAGTAGATGGTGGGGACACCCTGAAGAGTTTCTTAATTATAAAATTGAAACTGACCGCAATCGCAATCAGATAGGCAGTTGGTATACTCCACGAAAAGCTATCATTGAAGACATTATTTTACCACAACTTGAAAGTACGAGATTAATAATTAGTAACAATCAAGTCAAAAATAGAATAGAAGAACCATTTGTATCTCTCTACACAGAAAAAGAATCTGAATTGTTTGATATTGTTAGCGAACTATCGTTGTGTATAGATAGAATTGAACATATTAACTTACCATTGACTGCTCAAGTGCAACAAGACCTAGAAAATAATGTTATCTATATGAAAAGAGGTGTGGGATATCAATACAAAGTTACACTAAAGGATCGCTGGGAAAATGATTCTATACCAGGCAGTATTGTAAAATATTTAGATAATATGGGCGATCAAGTAAAAATTAGTAAAACAGTTCGTAAAACTTTAGAAAAAAATTTAATCTCTCAGTGCTGGTTCTATACCAACGATATTACATTCTTATCAATGATTGATTTGATGTATCCAAACGGTGTACTGAAAGTTCAACAAATAAAAACATGCAAATAAATACTCAGTTAATTCAAGGAGGGCTTTATGGCCAAAGTTAATACTCAAATCGTTGTTATTAAGTTTAGTAAACTAGTACGAGATGACGCTCCACATCAAAACATTATTCCCGATGATTTAGGCAACAGTCTAGAACAGGTAGCACAAGAATTAGCTGGCGATGGTGTAATTGTTGAGGTGGAGAGCATTGATGAATCAGGAAACTGAACGCGAACAAGTACAAAAGCTAGATTTTAGCGGAATTCATCTACATATCGCTATGCCATGCTATGCTGGGCAAGTCAGCGAACCAACAATGTCTAGCCTTTTTAAATTTATTTTATTATCCAATGGACTAGGTCTAAATTGGAGTTTTGATAGTATTTCAAACGAATCTCTTGTTACAAGAGCACGTTGTAATCTTATGAGCAAGATGATGGCCAACAAAGATGCCACTCATTTTATGTTTATTGACAGCGATATTCGATTTGATCCAAAAGCAATATTTCTAATGATTGCCGCAAACAAAGAAGTTATTGGAGGGTTATATCCTAAGAAAGGATACCCAATTGGCTATTCAGCAAACCTCAACGAAGAAACAGAAGTAGAAGGTAGTCTGTTTACAGTTGATACTATTGGCAATGGGTTCTTGATGATGCAAAGACACGTATACGAAAGATTATGTGATGCTCATCCTGAAACTAAGTACATTGACGATGTATACTATGGCAAAGAATATGAACCATATATGTATGCAATATTTGATACACAAATTGATCACAATCGTCATTATCTCAGCGAAGATTGGACCTTTTGCAGGCGCTGGCGCAGACTAGGCGGTAAGATTTGGGCACACGGAGATGTATTGTTAAATCACACTGGATTTCATGAGTTTGAAGGAGACTTATCAAAACTTCCGCAGTTTGCACAACCCAATGGTGATACTAGCGATATTGAAAACATTGAAGATTTGCCAGCTTCGTTGATTAATACATTAAAAATGAGTAGACCTCCAAAATTGCAAGGTGAAACAGATGAGTGAAACAGAATCAATTGACTTTACTATTAGACTATCAGCAGAGTACTGGGACAAAAAACCACGTTATAATATTACTGTTGACGATGAAGTTCTAGTAGCGGAAACAGAGTTTGATCTTCCACGAGGAGAAATTAAAGAGATTACATTTAGTAAAGATCTTCCAAGTGACGAGTCAACCTGTATTTTAAAAATTAACTTTTTAAACAAAGAACCAACAGATACCAAGAAAGATCAATACGAAGACCCAGACAACTACAAAATTGTAGATGACATGTTGTTAAAGGTTGTAGAAATTGAAATTGATGGTATTAATTTACCTGTTGGCAGCGAATACGAGCTTGATTCAGATAGTGTTGGCTATTACTTAATCGATGAGCCAGTATCTTATAAAGGTGAGGACAACGTAACACGTATTCCAGGTTGTGTTACTATGGGCTGGAACGGGTCTTATTGTTACGAGTTTAACACACCTGTGTATTTGTGGCTCTTGGATCAAATTACCTAACGGATTAAACTAGTATAAATACTGCAACAGAGGAATTTATTTTATGTTTGTTGCAGATTTATTAGAAGCAGAACGCCAAGTTGTTGCTATTTTCCCTGGGCGTTTTCATCCTTTCCATAAAGGTCATGCCTATATGTACCAGCAACTTGTTAGCAGGTACGGGCGTGACCGTAGTTTTATTGCAACCAGCAATAAAGTAGAACTTCCAAAATCTCCATTTAGTTTCAGTGACAAATCAACTATGATGCGTGTCGCTGGAATTCCTGCTGATAAAATTATTGAAACACGTAATCCATATGCTGTTCCAGAACTAGTAGAACGTTATGATCCTGCTAGTACTGTGTTAATTTTTGCTGTTAGTGAAAAAGATATGGACGAAGATCCTCGTTTTAGTTTTAAACCAAAGAAAGATGGGTCTCCAAGTTATTTGCAGAGATTGCCCAGTGATCTCAAAAATGCAAAAACACTGGACCAGCATGGTTATATCACTACATTGCCAACACTAGATTTTTCGGTACTAGGCGAACCAATGCGTAGTGCTACTCAGCTTCGTGCAATGTATACTAATGCTGATGATGAAAAACGAAAAGATATCATCAAAGACCTCTACGGATCCTACAGCGAAGAGATTAAGAGTATTATGGATAACAAATTAAACGAAAGCAAAGACGACTGGCGTACACAACTACGTGAGGCGGCAGGAAGAATTGTAAAAGGAGTTAACACAACTCCAGACGTTGGTGTAAATCAAATTAGTATCGAAGCCGCAAAGTTTGGTAACAAAGTAGACAAAGACGGTCGTCCACCAACATTAAGTAAAAAAGTAAAAGGCAAGTCAACCAACGTTGCATTTAACCTTGGACTGACAGAAAGTTTATACCAACTTGACAAAGACGATCCAATGAACAGCGAAGTGGTAATTGGTGGTTTAGGACGTATGAGAATAAAAACTTTGCACAAGGATCTCTCAGCAAAATTCAAAGAGCTTTCTGATATGATGGCGTCTATGGATCCTGGTCAAGTCTTACAAGCAAGATTTTTATTGTCAAGAAGTCCGCTTTCACACATGATGAAAGCACTAGACGATGCTTATGACGAACTTAAACAGATCAAGCGCAAAGGTGGTGTTAATAGCAGAGGTATTGACTTATGAGTCTGGCACATGTAGAGTTTGACCTATACTGTGAAAAGCACAATGGATATTATCCAGCCTATAGATTCTGGATAAATGATACTATGATTGTTGAACGCACATTTCGCTGGGAAACGCAAGAACATTATTTGCGTGAACGCATAACTGTTGATGTTGAACCAGAATCAAACAATGTTATAAAGATTCAGAATATCGGCGATAGTGGCAAGTTTATAGCCACAAACTTAACAATCAAATGCGAAAATGAAAAAGCACATTTCAGCATTCAGGAATAAATACTACATTATAAATAGTTAGGGTACTATACAATGAATTCAAAAGATTTTTTAACAGAAAGATCCGATCTGCCAGAAAAGGCATTGAGTATGGATCTTGATCACGAAGTGCAAATGGCTCGTCAGCAGTGCTACAATGCCGCTAAAGATGCCATTAGAATCCACAGTCTACTTAAAAGCGTTTCAGAAATGGAAGGCTTAGAAGGATGGATGCAGAGCAAGATTACTAAAGCCGCTGAATATCTAAGTGCAGTTGCAGACAATTTAGAATATGATCAAGTAGAAGATAGCATTGAGGATATAGTTCCAGTACCCGACGTAGATCCTGATGCATTTGAAGATCGTTACAACACTGCACTAGAAACCACCAGTGCAGGTGATATAGGCACAGTGATCGCTGGCGGCAACGGTTTTAAAAATGGCGGTCCAGGCACTAAAAAGCGCAAGGAAACAGTATAATGAGTGACTTTGATGCTATCTTAGAAAGACTACGCAAACTAGAAGCAAGTGAAGAAGTTCACAAGGACGTTGAAGAAAGTAGAATGGCTTTTAGGGGCGGAGATAAAGTTGAGTTTAGTTGGAAAGATGCTGATAACAATACGAGAACTTTCAAAGGCGAAGTCGTAGTAGCAAAACCGCATAAAATAATTATCAATATGGGTGATCGAGATGTTGAAATAGATCCTCGCAAAGATAAAATTCGAAAATTAAAGTCCAAAGAAGATCAAGACATTGAAGAAGTTCACAAGGACGTTGAAGAAAGTAGAATGGGCTACAGTGATGTAGAAAAATTAGGCAGCGCCGCCGCAAGTAAAGTTGATAATGTTCTTCGTAGAAAAATTTATAACATGGGCAAAGACATCAGAGACATTGAGCCTGGCACTTTAGATAGGATGAGATATCAGGTGGCAAAAGAACTAGGACTTGTTGAATCTAGCGAAGAAACTGAACTGGATGCTGTCGAAGAAGGATACTACAACGACGAAGAGAAATATGTTGACCATTCATTTAATAAGATGTTAGACTTTGTTAACACAGCGACTAAGATGGTAGAAAAGCCACGTCTAGCAGATAATATTACGAGCATTGGTGGAGATCCTAGTTCCTTAAAAGACATTAAACAGAAGCTAGATGACTTATACAACAATGTTGAAGACGGTCACTACGAAGCAATGGCACATCTTGGCATGGAAGAAAGCGAAGAAGCTATCGAACCAATGGATATGCGTGAACAACGTTTAGCTCAGCGTGTAAATGAACTAACAAAACGTTTACAAAGTTTTAAAGAACAGTTATCAGAAATGGACCCAGAGATGGATCCAGAAGAAATTAAACAACAACAAACAATTACATCAAACCTTAACCAATTGAAATCAGCTGGTGTTGATATTGACCCTAACAAAGGCACCGATGATCCTACGTTTAACAAAGAAATTGGTGATAAGGTTGCGGCCGCAATGGCTGATCCTGCTCTTGCAAATCAGGTAAAGGGTGTCCTCTCAAAGGTAAAAGATTAAAATAATAAAAGGAAAGAGCTATGCTATTATCTGAATTTAGTAAAGTAAAAAAGAGAAGCAACTTAGTTGAACACGTATTAACCGAAGCTGATATTGAGTTTGGTCCTGAGACTGGTAAAGAATCATATCCAGCTAGTTATGTTGACGACAAAGGCAAGCAAAGCGACGGTCGTTTTGTACTACATGTTGTTAGTGATCTACTTCCACGTATTAAAGATGATGAGCTAACACTAAAGTTAATGCGCGATATTGATGCAGTTGAACAAGGAAGTGCTAATAGGCAAAATATTCAAAGTATCATGGCAGTGTTTAAATCAGCTAAAGAACAAGGTCTTGTTAAAAAGTATCAAGATGCCATTGGTAAGTATGACTTAGACTATAAAGACAATGATGGCGAAGATGAAGACATGGAAGAAGGCAATGCTTATGTCCATGCAGTTCGCAAAGCCAAAATGGGCGGCGCAGAAAAAGGCGACGAGATTGATGGTCCAGACGGTAAGAAGATTAAACTAGAAGATCATAGTATGAGTGATGAAGCACATGAACTAGTGCTTTATGCAGAAAACGACTATCAACTATATTCTCAAAGTGCAGTTCCAATCATGAAAAACCTAACACGCAAGCACAAGAAGGGCGTTTACGAACCTTCACTTGCTGTTAAGTTATGGAAGTATCATGCAGATCGTGCCGCTAAGAAGTATGGCAAAGAGCATGGCAATGATGACGGCTTTAAAATCTTTTCACCGGCACACCGTATGGAAGTTGCCAAATATTTTGAAGAGTATTGGACAGAAGAACTAAAAGCTGGCAATACTATGGAAAGCAAAGTTACTGAAAATAAAGACCAAGCTCTAAGAGAGTTACGTGACATTATGGACGAACTAGCAGGTCTGGGCGATGCCGCCGCACGTATTATGCAGGAGCATTTTCCAAGCCAATATAGTCAAGGTGAAGCATATGATGCATTTAACTTTGGCACTAGCAGTAACCAATATAACACAACCCTCGAAAGTTTAATAAACGATATTGAACAAGGTGGAGACGACTACGAGGACGAAGATGACATCTAAGTTATTTTTAGGCGAAGGCTTTTTAACGCTACACGATATGAAAGCAAATGGCTTTGACGCTCATACAGCAAACGCTGTTGAGAACCTAACACGTCAAAAGCTGTATGCCAAGTATGGTGACCAAAGCCCAAGTCCAGAAATACACGCAGGTTTCCGTTGGATTGCCGCACGTGAGCTAGGCATTATCACTGAAGGCAAGACCAAAACAAGACTTGATCCTAAATGCTGGAAGGGTTACAAAAAGCAAGGAACTAAAATGAAGGGCGGCGTAAGAGTTAATAACTGTGTACCAGAGTCATACGAACTATTAGATACAAAAACCGGCGAAATTAAAAAAGTCAAAGACAAAGCAGATGCTGTCAAATTGGCTCGAAACAAAAGATTTAAGATTAAAGGCCAATTATGGGAGGCACCTAAAATGATCGAAGACTGGGGCAATGATCACGAAGATGGCGCAACAGCAGAAGAAGTGGGCGGTGCTATTGCACATCGCTTTATGAATAATACAGACTTGATGAGACAGGCACTAGAAAAAGCAGGCGGCCCTGAAGGTCTAATGAACGCTATTGACAGTGTAGCACAATTTCACGCAGGTGCAGGAGAATTAGGTTCTAGTGACATCAGTATTATGGTCCGCGAAGTATTACACGACCTAGGCCTTAAAGAACGCTCATTAGCAAGTCTGCGTAACAGAGCATCATTTGATGGTAGAGATAAACTTAATAAACTAGCCGCTAAACCTAAAGCAGACAACAAAAAAGAAAAAGAAGAAGAACTTAGCGAAGTAAGTGGCGATTTTGCTGAACCAATTTATGATCTTATTGCTGAGTTAGGTGACGATGACAAGGCTCATGCCAATGTATTGCATGATCTAATTAGATATTTAGATGGTGACACGATTAAAGACTTTGTAGAAGAATTTCGTAGAGTTAATGATTATGGTAATGGACTAGAATACGAGTCAGTAGAAAAAGCAGATGTCGCAAACGGTTACAAACCAAAAAAAAAGACTGACGAACGCAAGCTAACCGGCGGCGAAAAGCGCAGTAAAGAAGCCAACTTCAAAAAACTTAAAAAGCACAAAGGTGACTTTGAAAAACGCTACGGCAAAGATGCTGAAAGCGTAATGCATGCTGTGGCTACTAAACGTGCCAAAGGCGAAAGCATTGAAGAAGCACTCAAAAGAGATCCTAAGCTACCTAACCTAAAAGTTAGCGATGGCAAAACTGATTACGAAAAAAAGAAGTATGCTTCTGTAACTGCAAAGAAAAACGAATCTACCAAAGACGTTAAAATGGTTGGCATGGAATCAATAATCCGCGAATACACCGAAGCAGGTTACTTCACTAAATAAAAATTTGGTTGCTTACTACATACTGTTTTAAATAACATTATGCCAACTTCAGTAGCTAAAAAGAATCATATTGGATTTGCTCTTGTAAGTTCAAATCGCAATCGTATTCTATTTTTTCACACAGATTACGAAAGAACCAAACGCATACAATTATATTATATGCGTAATGATCTCCTATACCTGTTTCCTGTTAATGCATTTATGCTACAAAAACATACTTTGCAGGCTAGAAGAGACAGTTCGCTGGTTGAATTTACTGACAAAACTTGTATCAGATTTACTACAAGTAACGCAAGCATTTTACAAGTTGAAATGGATATTGCACCATTTCGCTTGAAAAACATGAGAGTATACCAACACACTAAACCAAGTGCAGATGAGTATAATATACACGCTAATTTATGTTATGCAAGTGAAATCATTGAACAAGTTGAAATAGCCTGTCAAAATAGATTAAAACATCTTGAGGACAAGTTTGAATATGTATTAAAAGGATATGAAATGTTTCATAGTTTCTGCGTAGAAAATTTTGGCGAGAGCAGGAACATTGACAGTATGTTTAAGCATGACATCAATGACGAGTTACAATTTGTAGATGCTGTTAACAGCGTTAAACGTGAAATAAACAACGCTATCATGTCTATGGATTTCACCGCAGATACCTTTAAAGAAGAACTTAAACAAACACTAACAGAAATCCGTCAGAGAGATATTAACCAACAAAGTGAATTAATATTTAGGTTAATAACACTACAATGAGAGAACTATTTGAACACAATCGGCTAGTAGATAATTCCTATATAAGACGACATGTTGACCCAAAAGCGATAGGAAAATACGGCGACTATTGGTTATACAGTTTTTGGGCTATACCTATGCTCAATGACCTACGAAGTCGTAGTCTTGAATTTACTACGCCGTGGCTAAACCACACTCATCCAGCATACATGCAACTTCCAACGTTTGAATATACTAACAAGTCGCTCAGCGATATCTTAGACGAACGTGCCGTAGCACTACATCAACAAGCAACAAGAGATAACAAGCAAGTTTGGATCATGTGGAGCGGAGGTATTGATAGTACTACAATGCTCACAGCATTTATTAAAAATGTACCTGAATCAGAAATTGATAGATATTCAATTGTTATGAGTGCAAACAGTATTGCTGAAAACTTTTATTTCTATCAAAAATACATTCATAATCGTTTTCGTTTGATAAATTGGTTAGAGCTTGATTTAAATCAAGAACTACTTGAAGATACTATTGTGCTACACGGAGATCCTGCTAACGCATTATTAAGTTGCCCAACAGTTAGTGTATTTGCTCCATTGGTTGAGTCTGGCAAGCACTTGTTACCATTCAGAGAAAACGTAGGCACAATCATTGACACTCTTGAAGCATTTGTTACAAAGAGTAGAGGTGAAGTTAAAGCTGGATGGGCAGAATGGTACATCAACAAACTAGCTGATGCTATTCCTAAATATGATCAGGCCACAAGTATTGCAACATTTTGGTGGTGGAACTATGTAAACTTCAAATGGCACGGAAGTATACTACGTCCATTTTTCTTTACACGTTCGAGTACTAACAAACCCATCAGTGAACAAGAGTTTAGATACTATTACGATACTTGTTTTTATATCAACGATGACTTGCAAAATTGGAGTTATTCAAACATTGATCGTATTGTACAAACTCCGTTTGATTACAAACCGTTGATGCGCGATTATATTTACGATTTAAACAAAGACACGTTGTACCAAAAATACAAAGGCTTTAAAGCCAGTAGAAGAACGAACTTAAACCAAGCTCAACAGGTTGCAGACGATATGCCAATGGTCTATGATCAGCACTGGGTTGGGCATCCGAAATCTAATAGATTAATGGAAACTGTAATAGAATTACTCAATGAATTTGAAGGATAAAATCATAGCGCCAGTAATTTTACTGTTGACAATTATAGCAATATCTGTTATATTTGTAACACTTGTTCCTCCAGGGGACCAACACAATCCACCTGGACATACACTTGGAAGGCACATGTTACGTTGATGTACGGTTTAGTAAGTTTTCATCAAAATTTCTTTGTTCTGGTTAACGACAACTACAAGAACACAAAGTTAGTACAACATTTATTTGGGTCTCAGTTTCCAACGATGTGTGTTAACCTTAAATTATACAAATGCCGTACTGACGAAATTAGTCAAAAAAATTCTGACTCGTATGCATTAAGTCCACGTCTGGCTAGATTTAATGAAGCGGACACATCAGTTCATAGACTTGTTGATGATGATTGTTACATTGATACTAGAGAATCCTTTGGGTTAGCTGAACTCACAGAAGATCAACACACAATTAAAACAAATTTTAAATTCGTATACGAATTTTTAAACACTTATTTTAGTCGTTTAGCTTTGCTTGAAGAACGTAAATTAGCCGCAATTGACCAAAAAATTGAAGGTGTAAAACAATTAGAAGAATTCTTATTACTACAAACCGGCGAAGATGCTTTTATCAGCACATTGTCAGCAAACCAACAAGAGCGTATTCGCCGCGGCGAAGGTGTTGTTAAAAACTATAACCAACAACTACTTAACGCTATTATGAATCTTAACATCAAGAAAGATACTACAGAGTTGATTGGTTTGTTACAGTTTGAAATGCAAAGTTTTCAACCTGTACTAGCTTCAGGAAACAAACGTCAAAGCCAGGTAATTAGTACTCTAGCTTCAAAAAGTTTAACTGACACAAGGAAACGTATCAATGGCTAGTGCAGAAGAATATTTTGATAGACTAATAACAGACGGTCTCGCTGAATCTCGTATGGTGCAAATGACTTCATTGCCACTAACACGACCAATAGAAAAAAATCAATCAGCAATGTATTGGAACAGTTTGATTAGAACTGTTATTGGTGTAAGTGACTGGAGATGTCGTACTGGAACATTTTCGAATCCTTGGAATAGCAAAAGTAGCATTGAGTTTGCTCCTCCGCCATTGGCATATACTCCAGATTCTTTTGATGATATTGCTAACACCAGAGCATTAGAACTATTACATGAAGCAAGAACAACCGACCGTCAACTGTTGGTACTATGGAGCGGTGGCATTGACTCAACACTTGTGTTGACTAGTTTTATTAAAAACATGTTACCAGAAGATCAAGAGCGTATTGTGGTGTGTTGTAACTTTGCAAGTATTATAGAAAACACACAATTTTACATCAAACACATTAGCAACAAACTTCAATGCATGGACTATCAAGAGTTTGATTTAACACCAAACCTAATGAAAAAGTTTATTGTTATTCACGGCGATCCAGGAGACTGTCTTCAAGGACCAAGCGTTCCAGCATATGCAAAGTTAATGCCGGACGGCACACATAAAAAACCTTGGAAGAATCATATTGCTGAACTAGAACAGACCTGTCAGATGCACACAAGCAATCCTAGCTATACTGATGGATTCGGCAAGTGGTTTGTAGAACGTGTAAGTGAAAACTTAGAAGAAGTTGCTCCTGAAAATGTTACAACTATTGCAGACTGGTGGTGGTGGACTTACTATAATTTTAAATGGGAATTCAGTTGCCAACGTCCATTTTATTTTAGTAGACAAGATTATACAACCGAGTTTACAAAAGATTTGGTTGAAGACTATGCACGGAATACATACTTTAATACAGCAGACTGGCAGATGTGGAGTTACACCAACTTGCAAGAACTGGTAGGAATGGATCGTAGTACACACAAACAGCATGCTAGAGATTATATATTTGAACTAGATCATAATCAAGTTTATTATGATACTAAGATTAAAACAGCAGGTGCACCAGCTAATTTAGAAGCTAGACGTACTTCAGATTTACCTTTCTATTTTGATCAAAATTGGAAAGGACATTACTGGACAGATACAGCAGTTGAAGAAATCTCAATAAAACTGTTGATGAGGTTTATATGAGCGAACTTTATGCACTATACAACGTAAGAGCTAATAAATTTTTAATCACTGATCGTAGCTATGAGATATTGAAACAGATACAGTTTTTGTTTAGTCATAGAATTTTATTTTATGCTGTTCGTGTTAGTGATGTTAGAAACTACAGAGACGGTCTACTAAGCAAAGGTAGATATAAAAAACTAGGATTTGCAGACGCCAATAGAATACAGCTCAACACTGATATTCATCCTCGTAGTGATGAAAACATCAAGATTGTTAGCAATCCAGAAGACAACAAAGAACACGAACGTTTTTGTGAGCTTGCTGAATTTTATAGAGACTTTATACGAGAGTTTAACAAAGAATTTGGATTCTTTGCAGACATCACACGCACACGTAGTCGTACTCAAAAAGTTTCATTGGAACAGTTTAGCGAGTTCTGTAAACTGATTATGCCCAATGATAAAGCCATACAAGATATGGTTCAGTTTGAAATAGACTTTAACTTTAGTATGATGAAGTATCTAAGGCAATACAAAGGTTTGGTGTTTGACATGATCTATGACATAGACATTGAACAACCATTACCAGAGGTTAAAAAACAAATTATATCGGGTTTTAAAGAAATACCAGTTAAAGTGCATCCACAGCGTTGGATCACACCAAAAATCGTGGAGTGGCTCAATGCGAACAGTTGAACAACATATTGATGAAATCGGCAACCGTGCAGATATGGTTGACAATCAGCTAATTGAGTTAGTTGAATGTGAAAATCCATATGGCAAACATTGGCAACGCTACACAAGACTAAACATTGGTGTCAAAGACATACGCCCACGATTTGGAAAGTTCACCACTCCGTGGAATACTCCTAATAGAAAAGATTTGTGGCCTTTTCCAAAACTACGCTATATCAGCGACAGTTTAGAAGATGTGCTAAATGATCGTGCGCTAGAACTATTTCAAAAAGCTCGAGACACAGATAGAGACATCTACGTTATGTGGAGCGGCGGCATTGATAGCTCAGGCGTACTAGCCGCATTTATACAAACGCTCAGCGAAGCAGATAGAGAAATACTAACTGTTGTTATGAGTACGGATTGTGTTCTTGAAAACCCGGATTTTTACAAACGTCACATCAGTGGTAAACTAAAAATAATTCAAGTCAATGATGTTGATGTTAGCGACGAATTTTTAGAAAAACATATGCTACTACATGGTGACCCAGGAGACTGTTTGTATGGACCTAGTATTGGTGCATTTGCCCACCTAATAGATAGCAAGCAACATCTATTGCCAGCAAATGAAAATAGACATCTTATCAAAACCTTTTACGATCGTCAACAAAGCAAATGGGCACACCCAGAATTTGGCGAATGGTATGTTAATAAAGTTGCAGATAACTTTGCCGAAGCCAATTTAGAAAATGCATATACTATTGCAGACTATTGGTGGTGGCACTATTTCAATCTCAAGTATCAATTCTCAATGCAACGTCCTCTACAGCACATGGTCAAAGACTACAAGCGTGGACTTAGAGAGGACCTTTATGCTAGGTTTATTAACGAAGTGTTCTTCCACACTGAACGTATGCAACAATGGAGTTATAGTAATCTCCAAACATTCTACGAAAAGGTGCATTTAGGCGAACGCGGAACCAAATGGCAAGCAAGAGACTATCTACACAAGTTTGATGGTAATGATCGTTATTACTATCATAAAGTTAAGATTGCTAGTAATGCAACAGACCGTGAGCGTAGACAATTAGAAATCTCACCATTCTACTATGACCATCGCAACTGTGGTTGGTATCCTTGGGAACCCGGGGTAAAAGAAGCAATTAAACACTTTCTGGAAAATTATCAGGGTTGACAAAACCCTATAAAATAAGTATACTACATGAATACAAAGGAGTTCAAATATGTCCATGTTTAATGCAGAACAAAAGGCCAAGCTAACCCAGCTTATCAATGAAGGTATTCAAGTCAAGCAAGAAGTTGAAGATTTAAATGCCGGTCTTAGCGACACTGTAAAAGCTATTGCAGAAGAGTTTGAAATTAAGCCAAGCGTTCTAAAGAAAGCTATTTCTATCGCTCATAAGAGCAAACTAACCGACACCAACGAAGAACATGAAGTTCTAAACGATATTCTTGAGACTGTTGGTCGTACACTATAATGCAGGTTAAACCATATCAATGGTTGGCCTGGACTGGAACTGCGGGATTAATTTTTGCATCAATTTTTGCAAGTTTTGTCCCGCATCTTTTACTGCATCACTTCTTATTCATATTCAGTAATGCAGTATGGACCGCTGTAGGTGTACTCTGGAAAGAAAAGAGCTTGATTGTTCTTAACTTTTGTCTTACAATAGTTTATATAATTGGATTGGTGTATAATGAGCTATATTGATGCATTGTTTGATAGAGAGCGTGATCAAATTCACGTGGTGGAACGGGTAGATGGTAAACGTGAGTTCCATACCTATCATGCTAGCTATGTGTTTTATTATGACGATCCACGTGGTAAACACAAAACTATTTACGGAACACCTTGTACACGTTTTGCCACACGCAATAACAAAGAATTTCAGAGAGAACTAAAGATAAATTCAGGAAAACGATTGCACGAAAGTGACATCAATCCTGTATTACGTTGTCTAGCAGAAAACTACCTGGGCAAAGACTCGCCCAAGCTACAAACATGCTTTTTTGATATCGAGGTGGACTTTGATCCAGACCGAGGATATAGCTCACCTGAAGATCCGTTTAACGCAGTTACATCAATAACACTTTATCTCGATTGGATGGAACAGCTAATCACACTAGCTATTCCTCCCAAAAGCATGAGCATGGAAACTGCTCAGGATCTGTGCAAAAACTTTGACAACACCTATCTGTTTAATAGAGAAGAAGACCTTATCTCAGCGTTCTTGGATTTGATCGAAGACGCAGATGTACTAAGTGGCTGGAACTCAGAAGGTTATGATATTCCTTATCTCGTTATGCGTACCAACCGTGTACTCAGTAAAGATGATACACGCAAGTTTTGCTTGTGGGGTCAGTTTCCTAAGAAGCGTACCTTTGAACGTTTTGGTGCTGAGAACATTACATTTGATCTAATTGGTCGTGTGCATATGGACTATATGCAACTCTATCGCAAGTATACCTATGAAGAACGTCACAGCTATAGCTTGGATGCTATTGGCGAGTATGAACTTGACGAACGTAAAACTCAATACGAAGGCACACTAGATCAACTCTACAACAGAGACTTCAAAACATTTATTGACTACAACAGGCAAGACGTTATGCTGTTAGTTAAGTTGGACAAGAAACTACGTTTTCTTGATCTAGCCAACGAACTTGCACACGACAATACTGTGCTACTGCCGACCACAATGGGTGCGGTTGCGGTTACAGAACAAGCAATCATCAATGAAGCACACGAACGTGGTATGGTGGTTCCTAGCCGTAACAGAAAACAAGATGGTATAGAAACACAAGCCGCAGGTGCGTATGTTGCGTTTCCTAAACGAGGTGTACACGAATATATTGGTGCTATCGACTTGAACAGTCTATATCCTAGTTGTATTCGTGCGCTAAACATGGGTCCAGAAACTGTGGTTGGACAACTACGTCCGACCATGACTAATAACAAGATTAATGCTCGTATAAACGACGGCAAGAGCTTTGCAGATGCTTGGGAAAACATGTTCGGCACACTTGAATACAATGCTGTAATGGATATGGATCCAAGTACAGAAATTACTATTGATTGGGAAAATGGTACAGAAGATACAACTTCTGCGGCAAATGTATGGCGTTTAATCTTTGATAGTAACCAACCTTGGACATTGAGTGCCAATGGAACAATATTTAGATACGACATTAAAGGAATTATCCCAGGCTTGTTGGAACGTTGGTATGCAGAACGCAAAGAGCTACAGGCTAAAATGCGTGAGTGTACCGACAAAGAAGAACGAGCGTTCTGGGACAAACGACAGTTG
>Ga0222714_10002186_pt1 | contig 21081 bp, 12 predicted proteins | sample C33_3DmetaG_FD_165048 | JGI IMG/M metagenome (GOLD analysis project Ga0222714, IMG submission 165048) | Estuarine water microbial communities from San Francisco Bay, California, United States - C33_3D | ecosystem: Environmental > Aquatic > Marine > Unclassified | place: USA: California...
TAGGTGGACTTGGCGGAAATCACGGCGTTGGTTTGGGCAATCATCGTCGTCGGGTGACGGCGAGGCGAGGCGTGCGTGTGTGTCGTCGACGACCGACGGCGTGGATGGACGACGCGGGCGCGGGGGGCGATTCGATCGATGACGCCACCAGGTTTTAACTTTGGGTGACGCGACTGTTGATGACTGTCCAGTCGTGAGTGATTTACAGGAGTGCTTTAATATGAGTGAGTTAGGTTTGCGATTCGACGACTTTGATTTCGAGGAGGCTCTCGCAAGGGTTGCGACAAATCGGACAGACGTTCCCGCTCGGTTGCGACCGGAGCTGCTGGGCGCAATCGGCGCACATGCACAAGTGTCGACACGGGAGCACGGTGGTGTCGCGCGGTTCGCAGAGGCAAATGACGCACTCTTTACCGTCGTCGTCCGCGGGTGTGCCCGTGAGTGGGGCACCATTTGCGCATGAATCGATGCCGTATATTTCTTGGAGCTCGTAGGATGAGCCTTGGACCCAGATTTTTTGTTTGAGGACGTGCGCGGTCCATTCGGAGGAGGAGGACTTGCGTAATTCGACGTACGTCGTTTGGCTCTGCGTCCAGGTTTGGAGCGGCGCTAAACCCCCAGATGGATGCACGGGGAGGTCGTCTAACGTGTGTAGAGCAGATGTGCTGGTTTCACCGCCGTCGTCACCATCATCGCCGATACACTCTAAACGAATAATCATCGGGTACACGCGCGAACCATCCGTCGTCGCCGTCGTCAACTCGTCGCCGGCAAACGCGCGCGCGTCCACGAACGTTGCCTCGTCTTGCTCAAACACGCACCCTAAACCAGCATCCAAGATGACGCTCGGGATCGAAATTGTCGTCCTCGCGATCGGATTCGCCGATACCGGCTCACACGCGCTCCCATTCTTCGGGTCCTCCTTGGCGCGAAGCGCCACCGACGCGCGAAACGCCTTGTCCGCGTCGACGCAAAAACGCACCCCAATCTTATGCGGTTGATCGTTCGCGCTCACAATCTCCAGCGTCGACTTTTTTAAATTCACGTGATTCCTAATCGTCGTCGTTTTGTGCGTTTGAGGCGGCGTATCCTCGCGTGTTCGTTGTCCCGCCTGTCGGTTCGACGCAACACAGTCTCCGTCAGTCACCACGCGTCGTCGTCGTCGTCGTCGTCGTCGTCGAGTCGTCGTCGTCGAGTCGTCGTCGTCGCGGCGAAACACAGCGACACGAAAGGCATACCTCCATCGACGCATCGGTCGCCATGCGATCGGCGAGCGAGGACACCGCGCGCGCGTTGGATTCGCGAGCCGCGTGCGCACGGAGATCTGCCAACACCGACGTCGACGCCGCGTTCGCCGCGCGTCGACGCGAGTTCGAGGAGGAGGATGCGCCCATGATGTGCGTCGGCGCGAGTGGGAGCGGCGCGATGGGACGGGCGCGTGTCGTGCGCGCGTCGGTGAGTGCGGAAGGGGGTGGTTACGCGACCGACGGGACAAAATTCCAAACAAGACAAAGGAATATACAAAGAATACTGTTCATTTGGTGTGCTATGCGTCGTTGTGTTTACTCGTTGCCGTCGTCACCGTCGGCGTTGTCACTGTCACCGTCGTCCTGGCCGCGGTTCTCGTCGTCCTCGTCCTCGTCCTCGTCCTCGTCCTCGTCCTCGTCCTCGTCCTCGTCCTCATCCTCATGGCAGACGTCGTAACGACAAATCAAACCTTGGTCACACGCGGCGACGATGATTCGCCCGTCGGGGCTTATCGTACACTGACGCACGGTCGCTGGTCCATCCATGGCGAACTCGTGCGTGCGAGGCTTGAGCCCGATTGGGTGCGACGTGAGACGCTGGGGATTTCGCGTGAGCGCGCCGTCGTCGTCGAGACGCCAACACGCGACTTCACCCTTCATGTTTCCGCACGCCAACACGTTTCGCGCGGCTGAAATCCCAAAACGAATCCACCATAAGTTGGCATTTTTCAATGGGAAACTCGAGAGCAGGCGAAACTGCGTGCCTCGAGCGTGTACGACGCCGTTTGGGGCGTCGGGCACCCATAATTTCACCTCGCCGTCGACGCTCTTACTCAGCACCGCGTCGCCGAGCCATCCCACACAATCGACGTAATCTGTGTGCACACGCGTCGATGAAAACACTGGTGTATCGACGACGATGGTTTTGAAATTCGCCAGAGGCTCGTCCCACGTCGTCGCCTTGTCCACGACGTCGCTCAACGCCGGCGTCGTCCACACCTTCACCGCGTTATCCATCGCCCCCGACACAAGCTTCACCACACCATCGCGGAAAGAATTCTGAATATCAACCGATAGCACTTCATTCCGGTGCCCCAAACTTCCGGCAAAAATCGCAATCGTCACCCCAGTCTTCACGCTCCACAACCGAACGCTCAAATCCTTTGACGCGCTCGCCAACACATCCCCGCGAGACGGATGCGCCCTCACCTCGTTCACCGTTCCCCCGTGCCCGATCAAATTCAAATGCAACGCCCCAGTCATACAATTTATAATCCTTATCACCGCTCCTTCTCCGGCGAGAGCCAAGCACGTCGTTCTCGGCGCTTTACGTCGCGCGTCGGTCGCTAAATCATCAAACCAACACCACTCGCACGCGTACAACGACTCCTTCTCGTCGTCGTCATCCACCTCGAACGACGCCACGCACTTCATCATCCCCGCGCGCTCGGTGTCATCACTTTCCACGCACTCGTACACCTCGGCGTGCGTCCCAGCGCACGTCGCGAACGTCGGCGGCATGCGCGCCTCGCTCGCAAATGTACAAAAGCGCGCGCAGTACACGTGCGCGTTTCGCGGCTCGCGCACCGCCGATGTCGGCGCGTACACCACGCCGCGGCGCGTGTGTGGTTGTGATGATTTCGTCGTCGTCGTCGTCGTCGTCGCGTCGCTCGATCGCACGCGTGCGTCGACGAGGACGGTCATGCTGTTGCGATTATGCAAGTCCTCTTGGGCGCGGTTAGACGACGGCGACGTGGCGTGCACGACGCTGAATCGATTGTGAATTTCCTGCACACAACGCGAGCGCTCTTTCAACGTCTCGTCGTCGGCGCTCTTCTCGGCAACGCTGCGTTTTGGACAGCGAGCGTTGGCACGCGCTGACACCTTCGCGCGCGACGGACGCCCCATGGGGTATACTCACCCGCCACACCTGTGGTCACACACGCACGCGTGCAACAAACACTCTCTAGGCGCACAGTCGCCCTATCGAACGGCGCGATATCGACGACTCAAGGGCGCTCGTATGCGTCAGAGAATGACGCAATTGGCGCGCTTGTTGGACGCTGAATCCCCCGACGTGGTGCATGAGGTGTTGGATGACGCCGCGAAGACGTGGTGCGATGCGTTATGTGCGATGCGGCGGCGGCGATGCGCGCGTGCGTCGACATCGGGCGGCGTAAAGGGCGGTGATGACGATGATGATGATGAAGACAATAATCGGAACGCAAAGCGCGCGCAAAGGGTGGCAAAGATCAAACAAAACCTCCGTTTGGCGAGCGATGAAGACGCGAGCGCGGTGCTCGATGCGTGCGAAGATCTCGTGCGGTGGTGTGTGGAGAATTATCCATCGCCATCGCTCGGAGAGGCGGAGAGAATCGAGCGCGTGCGCGCGAGCGACGCGCTGGCGAGCGTCGAGCACGACAAGTTAAAAACGCTCCTCGCCACGCGCGCGGTGATGCGGTGCAATAAATGGCGAGACAAAGTGACGAGTGCGGCATCCATGGATATTCGGACGTTTCGTGCGTTCGATTGGGTGGTGCGCGCTCCGGCGTCCGCGTCGACATCCGCGCCAGGCGCCGCGCGCGAGCCCGCGTGCTACGCCGCCGCCCGCGTCGCCGAAAGCACCGCCGCGAGCGCGCAGACGGTGGACGTTAAATTCACCTTGGATCGTCGCGCGTTAGATGTCGTCTGCGACGCGTTTGCGCAGTGTAAATCCGCGATTAGCCGCGTAGCCTTGTAAAAGCGTTGTTGACTTCATCTTTCCCGTTCCTGGGACACGCGTCAAACCCCCGCGCGCGCTTCGAGCGACGGCGCGACGACGAGGCGCGACGACTTTTTGACGAGCTCGATTCACACCTCCACCGTCCGTCGTCGACGCGGAGCCACGACGCGCGTCGGCGCCGCAGCGAACGACACGTTTTGGTGAACACAGTCGTTTCCCGACTGAGGGCTTCAACAATTCAAACCGCTCGTCGCCGACGCAGTCGTCGTCGCGCGCGCTCGCGAATCGCGCGAATCGTACACGGGCGTACGCACACGCGCGCATCATGAGCGCTGGCGACGATCGGTGGGCGCTCGCGCCGGATGCTGCGCCGAATAGACCAGAGAGTCGAGGGCCGGGACACCCGCTGTGGACGCCCGAGGCGTGGGCGCTGGACCCGGAGATATTCGACGTCGTCGGCGGCACTGGCGACGCGCGAGGCTCGCATGGGATGACGAACGTCGGCGCGTCGGCGAACGCGGGAGCGAAAGGCGATAAGACGCTGTGCGAGGTGGTCGGGTGCTCGGAGAAGCGAAGCGCGGCGCGCGGCGCGGGGTTGTGCGAAAAGCATCGACACGCGGATTCTTTTGTCATCGCTGGGAGTAATGGTGACGCACCCATGCGATGGTGTTTTTATTGTCATCGCGCGCATGACTTGGGGGCGTTTTCGTCGGCGTCGAAATCGATTTGTCATGAGAAGTTTACGTTGAGGCAAAAGCGACGCCAAGCGAGACGCGCTGGCGGCGCAACCATGTCAGGTGATATCAGCCAAATGGACACGGGTCGGACGTCCTCTTCGGAGAAAAAGAGTACTGAAAGTGGAGGGACGTCGCTGTCACTACCAAAAGCGGGAACGTCGACGAGTAGCGGCGAACAAGAGGGGCTCAAGGGGGTCACCGCGACGCTTTCGTCTCACGAAGCGCAAACGGCGCCGCACGGCGTCGACGCAAAGTTTTGGGTTGCTCATCCACGTGAGCTGCAAGAACGTATGGATATGTGGAATTTAGTAAGGCGATTGAACTCACAAGATGAACCTGCGGGAATGTTTGGCACGATTGTGCCGGGATGCGTGCGGCTCACAGTGCGCGGCTGGCGCTCGGCGCGACTGTTGCGAGACGAAGAACACCTCGAACACCGGCTTGAGCAAGCGTTCGCAGATCAGATTTTCAAAAAGGGAGACGTGCTGTATGAGCGAGTGTCGGTGAGTGACATGAAATCGATCGAGTTTGAGCCTCGTCGCGTCGATGCAGAGCGCGGAGTCTTTCAAAGCGCCCGCGCGTGCTCGAAACGTAGCATCCCGACGCCACAGAGGCGCGTCTTCGTCAATGCCAACGAAGCTTTCGAAGTGAACGTTGAAAGAGACCCCGAAGCGTCGTCTGTTACCGTGAGGTTCTTTTCCGAGTACATTGACTGCGAACGGGTCGTTGAAGACGCCGCCCAACGCGTCGTTAAAGTGCCTGAACACAGAACGGCGACGAAATATGGCGACGGCATCATCGATCACGTACTTTCGGTACAAGTCGGCGGATATGGCGCAGCGTACACGCATTATGCAATCATTGCCGACGATGATGTAGCCCGTGAACTTGTCGCGCTCGATGCAGCGGTGTCATACGCCGCGCCCGAGGCGCGCCAAATGTTGACGGACTTTGCGTTTGACTACGTTTGGCTCACGAGCCGCGTAGAGCGAGCGATGTTGTACGATATAGAAGATATCGCACGTGCAAGATACATAAACGTATCGGCGCGCAAAGTTTTGAGTGCTGTGGCTGCGACTCACTTGCGCGCGACGCACACGCTCGAACGTTTAGATATACTCCGAGCTGAGATTGAGGAGATAGCGAAGGAACGCGAGACAAAGACGGTGTTAGATAAGCTGCCGTGCTCCCATAATTCAAGTATTGCCGCTGTTAGAACCAGCACTAGTGCAAAATTTTTGCAAGCGTAAGTAAGGCATGCTTATTGTAATGTTGAGTTGATTTTCTTATCGAAACACTATCTCTACTTGCATCAGCAACCTACCACTCACTATCCTAATAATCTAGCCTGTGCTCGACGTAGAAGCTCAACTTCCTGACGACGAACTAGACGCGCCGCGGCGAGACCGACGAGCCCACCACCCGCTGGTGGTTGCTCTTCGCTCACGGGTTCATCCAAATCGCTCAAGTCTCCGTATTTTGCCATGCGCGCGTCCAAAACGCGCTTCAGAATTGATTCTGAAGTTATATGTTCGTCGCCATCATCCGTGGTGAGCTTTAAAGAGTTTGCCTCAGCCGCCACGACTGCGACGAAACGGAGGAACTCGTCGTCCATGGCACCGTTACGTTCAATCTCAAAGTATTTCCCATCTTCAAAAATCTCAATATCTGCATCACTCGTTTTTGCCTTGAGTGCATCATAAATAGCGTGCATAAATTCTTTCCCATAAGCTTCTTCGAAACACTCGACATCGATCGTCACTGTCACCATTTCTTCGTTGTGCGTCTCACAAAATCCATACTTGTGCAACAACGACGCGTTACTTTGCGAGCCAAAAGTGTTGAATAGCTCATCCCCAGCCTTGATGAACTTGACCGTCTTTATCATCAACTCTCTATTATCGTCGCCATCGTTGTTTTCGTCGAATGTTTCGTCCGAATCCTCGTCATCTGACGAATCTTCGACGCCAAAAACCGCTACAGAGTTTTCACCCGTGCGATGGTTGAATAAATCTGCGCACGGCACCAAACATTCGCCGTACTTACCACCCACAAAGAACGCTCTCGATGCGGCGATGGATGCTACCGCTTTAAACGCCGCTAAATCACATAATTCTCTAGGAAATATCTCTGGATACTCATCTAAAAGCGGTGCGATGCACGTCTCGTAATCCTCTCGAAACGCTTCGTCGTCTTCCGCCAAGTGTCGCTCCAACTCTGTCCCTCGAAGCTCCTTCCTCAGCGTCTCATCCCAGAACATCGGTAACGTCTGCTCACCATACTTAGCAAGTATACTAAAATACCCTGCAAACGGCGCTTGCGCGCTTTGAAGACTCGCTGCGCGCTCCGCGAGCGCGCACGCGTTGAGCGCCAAGCCGCCGCCGAGCTCGGCCTCGCGTATCCCATCCCCACTCACGCTATTATTCGCGCACACCAACGACGTTTTGGGAATAACAAAAATCGTCGTATCACTTGGTATGTCTCGCGTCGCTCGCACGCAATAGTGCCGCCTCACCTCGCCGTCAACGCCATCTTTCGGACACGACGCTTCCGCGCAGTGCGACTCAATGCGCACGTAATCATCGGCAATGCGTATCTTCTCCATCGCGCACCACGCCAAGAACTCGCCCAAGCGCGCGTCGCCATCGCATGCATCTTCCGCTCTCGCTCGTTTCATCCTTCGTCGCCTGTCGCGCCGTTCGCGCGGCGTCACCGTGTCGCGTTGATGCGTGAGGGGAACACCCGTTCATTCGGCGCCATTCGTCGGCGCGTTCGCATTCGCGCCGATGTCGCGCACGTCATCGCACCCGTTGTGGGACAAACTGCGCTCGAGCGTGACGCCCGAACGCGCGAGCTCGGGTGCGGGGCGAGCGCAGTCGTCGGCGACGCCGACGACGTCGTCACCGACGACATCGATGATGAATGCACGATTTCGAGCCGCTGCGCGAGATGTTATTCGTTCGCCTTCGGCGCGAACGGCGGCGTATGGGGCGAACGATGATGGGATGACGCGAAGTGCGGATATTGGAGGCGATCGCGTGGCGAGACGAGGGATGGTGAGCCCAACGCGCGAAAGGTCGCCGTCGAGAGGATTCGACGCGCGACGCGGTTCAGTCACTCGCGAGCAACGTCGCCCGGTGTCGGCGACACCGTCCGTGGATGGCGGTGGTGGTGGTTCGTATGATGTCAGTTATTACAAGCAGCGTTTGCAGCGATTGGAAGAGAAGCTGGCAAAGGAACACGCCAAGGTGAAGACGACGGTGAAGTATTACGAGGAACAATTCGAGCAACAGGCGAAAAAATTAAACGCCAAGGCTGAGCGAGATCACGCGGCGCTGAATGATGAGTGCGCAAAATTGAAGTCGCAGCTTGAATGGCTAAAGTCCACGCAAGAGACGCTCAAGAGTGAACGGGCGGCACGCGAAGGGTTGGAAAAAGAGCTTCGAGCGTTGCGCGAGGAAACCGGCGAGAAGACGAAGTCGGCGGCGCGCACAGAGAACGCGTCTAATGCCGAGGTTGAGAAGCTCAAAAGCGAAATTGTGCAGCTGAAGGAACAACTCGAAGTGACGACGAAGACGCAAGCGAAATCTGTGGCAGAAGATGCGACAGAGGTGAAGATTTTGCAAGACCATCTCGACGCAGAAAAGGCCAAGTTGGCCCAGACGGAGAAGAAACTCAAGACTATGCAAGAGGAGTTCATCGATCCCGCCGAGTTTGGATTGGTTCAAAAGAAGTTATACACTGCTGAATCTACATTGGCCAAGACGCAAGCGCAACTGGAGCTCGCTCAAGCGAGCGCTGAGGAGACTACGCAGATTAAGTCGAGATTGGATGTCGCGGAGAAACTCGTCTTTTCGCTCAAGGAAAAAGCCAAGCGCGTGGATGACCTCGAGAAACAAGCTTTGGATTCGTTGCGCGATAAAGACGCGTTGAGAGACGCATACGCAAAAATTCAGAACATGACGGATAAGCTTTTGGCGCTTTCTTCGGAGAAGGAGATTCTCCTTCGAGATAACGCGCAGCACGTGCACGTAGAAGCACAGCTCGCCGAGACTCGCCAAGAGTTGAATCGCATTCAAAACACCGTTCATGCAGCTCAAATGGATAAAACAAATACTGAAATCAGTTTCAAGTACGTTGTAGATGATGTCGCACGCATGTTGCGAGATCATGTCGTGAGTGCTACGCGCTGGGAGGCGCGCATGACTGCAGAGATCAACGAGGCAAATGAAGAGCACGCAGAGATTCGGCGTAACACCCTCAATCTTGTCGCATCAGCTGAAGCTGAAGCTAAGAAAGCTCTTCGCGAATCCGTAGACATGGTTCATGCCGCTCGCCGCGCGTTGCAAGACAACCACAAGAAAGCTGAGCAAGTCATAGAAGACGTCATTCGACAAGAACGTCATCGCGCGTCGGATGAAACTATATCGATGAAAAGTGAGCTTATTGATGCTGAACGCCGCGCCATCAAAGCGAACGATGAGATTGATAAATTATCCGAGCGAGTCCGAGAGTTGCGCATTGAGTTGCACCTTGCTAAAGACGCGCACGCCGCGGCCATGGCGACATCATCCGCGGCACCATCCGTGGTTGACACCGCCCGGGGTTACGATAGTGACGTTGCATCACCTCAGCACGCCAAGGAAGTTTCTTACAAACGCAAATTGCGAATTGCGCAGTTTCAGCTCATAGTTACGAAAGCGCTTCGAGCAAATCATTTGAGTGGCAAAGAACCACTCGAGCGTGCTTCACTTGATGAGGTGGAACGCATGATGGAAACGGTTCGCATCGAGAGAGAAAACTTCAAGAGCGAGAACGCGCGTTTGCGGTGGGAGATTATTGCCCTCAAGTCAGCGCCCACTGAAACTAGCGAAGACATATCCGAGATCGAACACTTGGTGGAGTCTCGCAATGAGCTCATGCAGCAGCTTGAAACTGCCAGTGATGAACTCGAGTGGTCTCGTGTGAGAATTGAAAAGCTCGAGAACGACAAAGCAAACAGCAAGAAGACTAGTAGCGAGCGTGAGAAAGAACTCGAAGCTGCGCTTATCGTGGCGCGAAACGAAATCGAAACCATCGAGCACACGATAAAGCAGCTCAAGCTGGCACACGTGAAGGCGCTTGAATCTGTCGCAGACGACGTGGGCGCAAGCGCCAAGGTGAAGATGGATGAACTGCGTGAAGAACTCTCTGAATCTAATACGAAACGTGAGCAAATCGCATCGGTTTTATCTCGTGTTGAAGATCAACTCACCGTCTGCCGCACAGAGCGAGATAATGCTTTGAGCAACTTGATGACTGTGAAGGAAGAATTAGTGGAGATGCGTGGAACGCTGAGCGAAATGTCAAGCTCTAGAGCTGAAATCTTAGGCGCTGGCAGAGACGAAGTCAAGGCTCGTGACAATGAATTGCTTTCCGTGCGTCAAGAGTTAGGTTCAGTTAGATCGGAGCGTGAGAACTTATTTGCGGAGATTGACTCGCTCAAGGGCAAACTTGTCGACGCGCATTCACGTTTGGCTGACATTGAAAAGCAAAAGAGCAAGTGGGAATCGGTAGAGACGGAGCGAAAAAATACAGTAAACGCCGTCACTAAACTTGAAGATGAACTCATCATTGTCGCGAGTGATCGTGATACGTTACAGTCAAAGCTCGAGGTTGCCCAATCTGAGCGCGATGAACTTCGCAAGGAACTTGAAAATTTGCTCGCCAAGCTATCACAGTCCGAAGAGCAGACGATGTCTTCGATGGCACAAAGCCGCTCTGAGATTTTTGTGGCAAACAAAGCACTTTCGCAAGCTCGAGAAGAGCTCGAGCGCGTGCAAAAGGCGTATGACGAGTCAGTGAAAGTGAATGAAAAACAACGCATTGGCTTGGATATCTCAAACAAGTCACTTGAGAAGGTTCGAGAAGAGCTTGGGGAACGTGAGGTTGAACTGAAGCTTGCGCTCAAGTTGGCTGAAGATCGCGATGCGGCGCGCGTTGAAGCCATTGCAGCTATGGAGAAGTCGCAGCTTGACCTTGAGAATGTTAAATTGGAACTTGAAAAGACTGAGTCGGAGCTCATCAACTTGGTTGAAGTCGTGGAGCAAGGTCAAGAGGAAACGCAAAGCTTCAAGGTGAAGATTACGCAAATTCAGCAAGATCTCGCTGCAACGGAAGGGAGATTAAAAGAATCATTGAAGCATACCGATCAGTTCCAGGCTGAGCGAGATGTTGCAAATGAAGCCTTGGCTGAAGTGCGTAATGAACTCGCCGAAGTGCAAGCCCAAGGACAACTTCGTGAAGCGCGTCTACTTCAATTGCAGCTTGAATTCGATACTTTGACGGATGATTTCGAAGAAAAGTCCAATGAGCTAGAGCTCACCGAGGCTTACTTGCAAAAGTCCGTCGCTGCGGTTGAGAAACATCGCATTGAGAGAGATGGAGCTGCGCGAGCGTTGGATCTCATGAGCGACGAGCTCAGCGCGACTCAATCCAAACTCGAAGCAGCGTCATCGCAGTTAGCTGAAATCTACGAAGAAGTCACGGAGTATAGACAGCAAGAGGAGATGGAGAATGAAGAGTTGCTGCAGAATCGCGCGAGTTTGGACGCAGTTATTGAGAAGTTTAAGACTCTACGAGACGTGCATGAAGAAACGTTGGAGAAATTGGAGTATGAAATCAGCGAACGACAGCGTGAGAAAGATGAGTACGAACTGTTCATGGCAAACTACAAGGGTGAGTATGAACAACACATGCGTTTATTGAAGAAGGCGGCGTCTACGAAGTCGGATGCTACTGCTCTCGTGAGCGAACTGTACAGCATATTAACGGAGACAGAACGAGCGATTGCTGACGCGCAGCTCGCCGGAAACGAAGCGGAAACGCGCACTGCGGCACAATACTCACAGAAAATTGTCCCTGTCGCGTCGCAAGCCGCGTTCGAAGCGTTATTACGCGTGAAAACCACGCTTGATTCATTGAGGGAATCTCTCGCCGAGACGGCGTCTGGTAAATCTGAATCCATCGAAGAAGATATCGCGCGCATCAATCTCCAGATTCGCATCTTGGTCTTCGAAACGCTCATGGAACTCGTCACCCAACGCAGCCGTGTGGGCGCATTCAAAGGCCAAGCTGCTGCACGATTGGTCCCGCAACGCCCGACGAGCAGTCAACGTTCAGAACGCGATCCCGTCGAAACCTCTGAAGTCACCAAAATCCGCTCACTCAAGGATTTCAAACCAAACATCAACATCGGACTCAAGTTATTTTAATTATGTTATTTTAATACACATGTCTTGTACCATAACACGCATCATCGCATCAGTGTCTGCATCCGAGACGCGCGCTGGTATCCCGATATCATTCACACCGTATGGGCAAACAGTATGAAATTACACGCACCTGGGGGAAAAGGCGGCGGCGGCGGCAGAAACCGTCACACGCGCGCGCGCTCTCCGCGTCGCCCTCGTCGTCCACCGAGCGAGTAGCGCGCGAAACAATCGCACGCTAACGCTTTCGTCCAACCAACGCGCACACCAGCGCCGCCATGCCCAAGTCTAAGCGCGAACGCGTGGTCGCGCTCACGCAAACCAAAAAGAAGGACCGCGAATGGAAGTCGAGCATGATTGACCGCGTGCGCGACGCCGTCGATGCGCGGTCGGCATCGTACGTGTTCAGATATGAAAACATGCGTAATGGAACGTTTAAAGAGTTACGGTCGTCGATTGAGGAGAGCACGACGTTTTTTATTGGAAGTAACAAGGTGTTGAAGGTTGCGCTGGGGCGGGACGAGAGCGACGAGCACAAGGAAGGTTTGCACCAGCTATCGAGACGCGTGAGAGGTGATTGTGGGGTATTGTTTACGGACTTAACGAAAGAAGATATTGAGGAGGTGTTTGCAAAGTATGAAGTGAGTGATTATGCGAGAACTGGTTCGGTGGCTCCGAAGACGGTGGTGGTTCCAGCGGGACCAGTGCGTGGGCCATCGGGATCGTTAATGGAACATACGTTGGAACCGACGTTGAGAAAGAATGGGATGCCTACGAAACTCAATCGGGGTGTTATTGAGCTTGTGGCTGATCACGTGTTGTGTAAAGAAGGCGAACACATCTCACCGCAGGGTGCGATTTTGTTGCGCTTTTTTGGACACGAGTTGGCGACATTCAAGTGCACTTTGACGTGCCGTTGGCAAGACGGGGAGTTTGAATCCTTCGTGGATGAACAATTATCAGATGACGAAGATGAAGATGAAGATCGCTTCGCGCATGATGGCATTTCAGATTCTATGATGTTGCCGCCGGGGAAATAAAACGACAACGTAGCTGCTAAAAGAAATTCTAATTCTAGACGGAAACATACTTTTTCACAATGCCTCGGAACCAATCCAACGTAAACTCCAAATGACGCGCGTTGGGGACTAGAATAAACTCAAGACGCCCATTGGCGTCGAGCGCATCAAGTCCCAAACTCGCGTAAATACTCTCATTTTGGTCGTAAGGTACAATGGTTTGATTTACCGAGCCACCGATGACGTGCGAACCGAACCACGAACTCTCTTTTGGAAACACCATGTCGTCATTTTCAAACATGATGCACACAAACTTTTCAAGACTCATCAGGGCATTTCTATATTCTACATTTTCATTTGCTTGCCCTTCGTTGTTGATTTCAGGTAAGAAAATGTTCGTCTCCAGGTAGCGTTGATAGCTCGCGTGCGTTCTAGTGTCACGAAAATATTGCGCCTGCACGACATTCCATCGCGCCCAGGCGCTCGCACTCGCCGAACTCGCCGCTCGATTCAACCATCTACACGCAATTGTGGGAGCATCACCGTCGCCATCATCTCCACACCCAGGAACCGACTCCACGCCCATGTGCTGCGCGCCAAACGTCACCAGCGTTTTCGCGCGCACCCGCGACCCGCACCTCTCCACCACTGCGCGCATAAACTGTCCACCTTGCGAAAACCCATATCCATGGTATCCTTGTGCGTGCCTCACCGCGCCATCAGCCGCGAGCAACGCGCACACCGCGTCAACCTGGTCGTTCACGCGTCCCACGTAGCCCGCCCAGCGGTCCCGCGACGCGCTCGACCCAAACGTCAACGACTTCACGCACGCGTTCTCCTCCCCCAGCGCATCGAGTGCGGCGCTCTGTAAGACGCCCATCGAATTTCTATCCGCGCCGTAGTCACCCATGCCGTGCCAGAACACCACAACGTGCGCGGGCGCGTCGCAATTTCCAACATCCACGCTCGATGCGACAACCGGACCGGCGTCGCTCCAACGCGCGAACGCGCGCGCATCGACGGTCGTCGCGCGCCACGCGAGCGCGATGGCCGTCACAGCACACGTCGCGCGAGCGATGGCGCGACGCGCGTGCATGATGGCGTCCGTCGTCGCGCGATAATCAATGGCGCGACTCGCTGTCAACGACCGCCGGGCGGCGTCACAACGCGCGCTGCCTGGTGACGACGACGACGACGGAGACCGCGCATGGGATGCGCATCGAGCGCACCGCGCGTGGACGTCGCGCGCGATGATGCGCGCGACGTGGATGTCAGCGCCGACGCGTGCGCGACGACGGGCGCAGACGTACAAGATGAGCTGCGGGTGATTGATGGCGATGCGGATGGAGCTCAATCGTCGTGCGACACGCGCGTCGACGTCGATGATGATGACGATGACGATGATGACGGTTGTGAAACCTACGCTGAGGTGTGGACGCCGCATGCGCGAGAGGCGGCGCCGGAGCTGACGTTGGTGTCGGTGAGCGACGACGAGGCTTTTGAACCGACGCCGCGGTCTAGGCTCACGGTGACGCCTTTGTCGACGACAAGAAGTATCGGCAGTCGCGGAGGTCATGAAAATAATACTTTAGTAGGATGTTTGCCGAGCTCATCAGAAGATGATGCGTTACACGCGCGTCTCAGAGCGATGGAGCGCGCGGTTGATGTTTTGGGCGACCGGGCGCGCGATGCAGACTTGTGTGAGATAGCGTATCACGAGATGCGAGAGACGTACGATGCGCTACGGCGAGATGCGAGAGCTTTTTGTGCTGAGTGTGCACTCGAAGCCGAAGCGGCGATGGGTGCGGCTCAAAGGGCAGTGAAAGATGCGCGCCGCGCGCTGAAGCAGCAAGCGATGCAATTTGACGGCGTAGTCGACGATATGGAACGCAATTTTCGTCACAATGTGGCGACAGCGACGTTGAAGTCAAAATCTGAAGCCGCTCGGGCAAAATTACGCGCGAGCGAGGCCTTGCAGGAATGTGAAAAGTATAGACATGAGGTTTTGCGATTGCAAGATGAACTTCAACGCGCGAGCGACGCGCTCGCCATTTCGAGCGCGACGGTTGAAAGTCATATACCTTCTTCGACGTCGAAGAATGCGATCGTGCAGTTGCGCTGGAGACTCCTCACCTCGCTTGCGTTACGTCGAAGCGAGCGCGAGTGTGTGCTCGACGCTGAAGATTGTCTACAGGCGTTTGCCGAGCAGGAGCTTCAATTAGAGCTTGCAAAGAGAGACCAACGAAGCGCAACTTTGGCGCTCGCAGAGATGAACTCGATGCTTATAGAAAGCCGCGATGAAGTGTACGACCTGAAAGCCGCTAAGCAACGTGTATAAACAGCACTAGACATTGTAACAACATCACACAGGACATTCCTCGAGCGCGTGAGGTGCTATTACAAGCTCGGGCTAGGTATTAAATTCGCGTATTCGGGCGAACAGGTGAAAACGGCTCTGTGAGCCTGCGGTCCGAGTAAAATGTTCGATGTTCGTTCAAAACATTCATCGATTCAGTGGCAATACGATTGACTCTTTCGCGAAGTGCATCCCCACGAGCGGCGAGATCAAACTGTCCGGACAGACTTTCGCGGACGTTTTCCAGTGATCTGTCGTCGTCCTGTGCGGTTTCGTACATGTTCACTTCGCTCATGATTTTTGCGTAGCTTCGATCGTACGAATCCGGCTCGACGACAATTGGCCGAATAGTTATTGGCGATCCCGTTGGTGTGGAATATCTTGATGAATACGGACTTCTTTGCGCGGCGTGCGACAATGTCGTCGTCTCGTAATGAGACCCATGCTGAAGCGCTCGAATATTTTCTTCGTAGCTCTTGTCAAAATCCCACCCAGTTACTCGAGGTTCGATTGGCGCGACTCGAAGATGAACCACACTATCATCAGTCGGAGATTTTGTGTTCAATTTCCATTCGTTGAACACGCTTCTAATGACGCGCTTTTGCACATACGCCGCTCGAAGACGGCGATACTTGATTACGTCCACATATTGTAACCACGATCGCAACACCTTGCGCCTTGTTCTATTCGCCAAGATATCATGCATTTTATTAACCATGCGCAACCGGTGCGCTGAAATACGGCGCACGTATGCCGCCCATGCCGAGCACATTGGATTCCGGTACAACTTTATATTTCTCGCAACGCCCCAACGAATGGCGACATTAACTCTGACCATGTCTGACACGGATGCATGCGTGACGTGCAACGGCGCGATGGCGCGTTCCATGTTATCGAGGCGACGCTGCGTAACTCTGAAAGATGACATTTGTCGCACATACGATGACCAACTCAGCAGACACTTTGTGAGTTGTCTCCGACGCATGCGTTGTAAACTCTTTGAGATGAGCTCTCGCTGCCGCTTAAACTTTATGACTTGCCCTGACCATCCATTGAATGCTCGTGTGATACACCTATTCTGCATACGGGATACGCATACGTGAGCGACATTTACGAGACGACGCTCACGCGCACGTTCTTCACGTCCATCTTGAACAAAAGTTTTCCAAGCGTTGAACGTGCGAACACTTTCACGGTAACGCAAGCGCTTTATAAACTTAGCCACGATGACTCTGGATCTAAACTGTTCCTGTGCGCCTTCGAACCAAGCTGTAAACGCACGAGATAACAATCGATGACGCATACGTTGGATGACGTTCTGCGCGCGCATGATTGCGAGCCTGCGGTCTTCGGCAAATTGCGCCCAACGCGCAAACGCGCGAGCGATAGAGCGTGATTTAATTCTCGCGCACACGCGCATAGCCTTGGCCTCCCGTACCTTGGACATTTTCGCATCGACTGCATTTTCTCGCCATTGCACGAAATAATACCCGAGCGTTCGCTGTGTCGCGTTCCCCATAAGTTGTAAAAGTTTATTTGATCGAAGTTTCTCCTGGAGCAGCTTCTCAGCTTGTACAGCCTTTGTTTCACGAGCGACAGAAGCCCACAGTTCGAAACATCCACGCAAAGAACGATCGCGAGCACGTTCTAAGCAACGTACGATGATGGCTCTGTAACGTTTTTGCATTTGTACGCTGTGGTACCATGCATTGAAAGACTTGAACATTACCCTCTGAATCAAACGCGTGAGCGCGAGATCCATAAGCAGGACTTCACGGCGCTGATCCCCCGCCGCTCGTTTCCATTGGGCGAATGATCTGCTCAGCGTGATGTTTTGCGCTTTTGCAATTACCTTGGACATGATTGCTCGCTCGCGCTGCGCTGTCGATACCGCGAGCACCCAGTCAGAGAATGCGCAATATAAACGCTTTGATGATATACGCATCACCGCGCGGTTCAACAACTTCCGCTGTCTCTGTTTCACGTACGTGCGATTGAGCCATCCAGAGAAAGCGTACGAAAGTTTGCAGTGGGATATTTTCCCGACTGCCCGCTGTATGATGACGCGATACCGCTTCGAATCCTCGGTTGCCTCAACCCATTTGTCAAATGCGAGACGAATGTGGTTTTGACGCATTTTCTGCGCCGCACGCAACAAGAGCTTTCGCTGTTGAACCAACGTCGTGGTTACTTCCTTCCATCGCATGAAAGCTTTTGTCTGCTCGCGCATTTTAATGGACGCGATGACTTTGTTTGCCGTTTTTCGCTGTTGACGGCAGCGTACAGCGTGTTCTCGCCACCGTGAAAACGCACGAGTCAAACGTTCTCGGGCAATAGCTCTCGATTGCAAAGCCACGATGCTTTCAATCTTCTGCAACCGAATCCTAGTCTCTATAATATCTTCTACTGTGACACGCCACGCGTTGAATGCCTGCGATAGCAAACGGTTTGTGGCTCGGCTCAAGGCGCCACGCATGAGTTCGCGTTGACGCTTATTTTCCTGCACCTTGTCGTACCATGACTCAAACGCGGCAAACTGCAATCGTGCAGTAAGACGATTGATCGCCCAAGTTAACTTCAAGCGTTGATTGTTCTTCTTGAGGGCAAACTCGCGCCATTCCGAGTACGCAAAACGCAATAAACGTCGGGTGCGAATGGAATCAAAGATTTCACGCTTTTGATCCAGCATTGCATCCCTTATTTCCTCATTCATTCTTTCATTACGCGTGTTGCTAGCGAGCGATGCCCATCCCCAGAATGCCAAAGCAAGCGCAGCTCGTGAAGACTGAAGGCGCATTTGTTCAGCCATTTTGTATGCATGCTCGCGCACATTCTTCATGTTCTCAACTTCACCTCGCCATTCGGAGAAAGCTTTTTGAAACACGCGTTGGTCATGTCGACGACGCGCCTTAGCAATCGTCAAATCATTCACTGATTTCTCATACGTAATAAATTCTTGCCAAATGTGGAATGCGCGATATAGTTTTAGCGACTTGCGACGATAGATGTGTCTCGTCACAAGTTTGCGCAAACGTTTATTTTCCCGAGCAACCGCAACCCAACTCATAAAGAATTTACGTTGCGTCGAAACTAAGAGCCAAGATATCGCCTTTTGCCCATTCGTCATTTGTACACGATGCTCCTCTGTCACCGCACGCCACTGCTCGAATGCCTTGAACACGATTCTAGAAGTCAAACGCGTCAAACACTGTAACGCCCGCTTGTCGTTCAATCGCACCCGAACGGTTTCGTCTCGCCAGGCGTAAAACGCAGAATAGAGCTTGTTGTTCGTCAACTCTAACAACATACGCTCAGCACGTTTTCTACGAACACGTTCTTGCTTGGCGGTATCAACTTCGCGCCTCCACGCATCTAGTATAAAAATCTTCATGTGCCATTTTGACTTGGCGAGGCAACGCAGCACCGCAAGTCGACACCACTTGTCTCGCACCAATTTGTTTTTCCAAGCGCCAAAGTACGAACGGGTGAGTCTTGTTTTGACCTTTGTGTAACGACTATCAGCTTTAATCGCCAAGAGCTTCTTACGCTCTAATTGATCGCGCCATGCTTCAAAACAAAGACGCGACGTGAGCACCTCGCGACGCAAAAACATATTCGCCGCACGCTTCACCATCACCTTCCTCGCCGCCGTCTTCGCCGCTTGTGTGCGCCACGCATTGAACACATCCAACATAATTCTTCTATCTATCGTCTTTGCCGCTATTACCCCGCATGCGCCACGAAGCTTCTCAATCTTGTTTGCATTGGACGCTCTCGTGTGTGTAAACATCGCGACTACATTGTGCATCGCGCGCACGCCGCTCTCAATCGGCTTTGGCACAGCTTCCACACCGTGCAAAGTCGCCGCTGTCGCACGCGACAACGATTCGTCGTCGCTCGGCGGTGATAGCACTTCGACGTACACCACCCACGACCCTTGATGTCGACGATTTACAAACTCCACGGCTCCGCCTTCGAGCGCGCGCCACGTAAACTGCTCGTTCACCCCAAACCTCGACGAAAAACACACCAATTTTGGCGTCTTACGCTGCCGCCGTTGCACCATCAACCCACTCGAGACGTGCTCAAACCCAACATAGCCATCATCGCCCTCGTTCACGTGTATACGAAACCTTAAGTCCTCGTCTGAGACGTCGGCGTCGCTCGTCGACGTCGTCTCGAGCCAGCGTTTCACTACGCCATCATCAACGTCTTCATGCGCGCGCGCGCTCTCGCGGCACACATAGAGCGCAAAACTCGACGCACAGCGTATACGTACGTGTGTTCCGTGCGCCAAAGCGCGCTCGACGCCCATACCGTGAAATATACGACGGCGTAAAGGGTGTCGTGGACGACCGTTATGCGTTCGTTTCAGACCGTTCCCCTGCGCTTGCGTGCGCGCAGGCGACGACGACGGTGGTGATCACGCCGCCTCGCGCGCGGGTGCGGTGTGCGTGTGCGTGTTCTAGCGCTTGGCCATCGCGCGCGCGATGTGCGGGCGGTGTCGCGCGCGGTGTGAAGTGGAGCTTGTGATTAATCACACCCGCCGCTCGAGGCTTCGCGGCTCGAGCGCGTTCGTTCTACTCTAACAATCTATGTGCTATCTCTATGACCTCTCTCGTGTCTTTCACCGCGCTGGCGAAGAAAACAATAATTTATGTATGATTGCCGTCGTTGATGCGCAAGTCGAAGGCGCGCATGGCGGCGACGAAATGCTCTGGAGGCGACGCGACGAGCGTCGTCGACGCGCCCGTTTCTGGATGCGTGAATCGAAGCGAGCGAGCGTGAAGATGTAAAGGAATCCCACGCGCGTTCGATGTGCGGCGCATGGCTCGGCCGAGGATGGATTCGTTGGGTTCTTGCATATCCGGATCGTCGTGACGCTTTCGTGCGGCGTCTTCTATGGAGACGAGCTTGGATTTCCAGATTTTGTTCCTGTCGGACCATCCGTACTTGTAGTCGCCCAAGATTGGCGCGGCAAGCGCCTTGGATACGTGGACTCGGAGTTGGTGCTTGCGTCCGGTGACGGGAGTGAGCTCTAGTAATGTTGGACCGTGTTCATTGGCCGATGCGAGGACCTTGAACTTTGTCGTCGCAGCTTTAGATCCCATTTGTTCCTCTTCTCTAAAATTGGCGCGCGATGTTTCGCCAGCGCCGACAATTACCGAACCACCTCCAGCAGTGGCGTCGTATACACGCCAACCACCGACAAGTCGCACGAGTTCACGAGACGAATCGTCTTCGCTACTATCCGAGCCTTCGAGCAGCGGGGCGTCGATCCAGCCTTCGCATAACCCTCGCGGCGGATGCGCGCCCGAGAGTCCCCAGTACGTCTTTGTCAAATCTTCATCCCCGACGTTCGGATCCCCCGAAGAAGACAACTGCGCGCGTAGAATTTCTGTAAAGTCAGTTTTACTTTTCCTTCGAAATAGTGCGTTGAGCTTGTTCGCCGCGAATGCGGTGCGCGCGAGAACTAAGACGCCCGAAGTATCTCGGTCCAATCTGTGCACCAGACGCGGCGCTTCGGCTGCGTCAAACTTTAACGCCCCGCGTAAATCGTACACGCTCACATCGACTCCTTGCCCAGGCATTGTAGCCAATCCTGGCGGCTTATTAATCGCCAGCACGTGCTCATCCTTGTAAATCACACATTTCTGGATAGCCTCCGAGAACGCCACATTCAACGACGCTTCCGCCGCGGCGTCCTCGAGCTCACCTTCGTCCCGAAACGTCGCCCAATACCACCCCTT